>Ga0105055_10000386_pt1 | contig 66707 bp, 54 predicted proteins | sample BON03_FD_78090 | JGI IMG/M metagenome (GOLD analysis project Ga0105055, IMG submission 78090) | Freshwater microbial communities from Lake Bonney liftoff mats and glacier meltwater in Antarctica - BON-03 | ecosystem: Environmental > Aquatic > Freshwater > Ice > Glacier meltwater | place: Lake... | reverse complement strand
CGTAGACCTGAGATTTCAAGCGTTGAAATTGTTTTTTACAATCGTTGTCATAGGTTTCATCAATATCGGAATACTTCGGCAATATCGGATTAAATAAATATGCAAAGATTGCTAACGCTCGTGTTGTTCATTGTTATTGTCGTACTGGCAGTCGCTATGGGCAGTCAGTTTGGCGCAGGTGAATGGTATCAGGGTGTAAATCAACCAAGCTGGAATCCGCCCGCAACGGTGCTGGTTGTGGCATGGTCTGTGGTGTACGTACTAATGGCAACCTCAGCCTGGATGGTTTGGGACAGCGCGCAAAGCGTTGCACACAAAGCGCTGGGCTGGTGGTTTTTACAATTGGTGGTCAGTGTGGTTTGGTCGTGGTTGTATTTTGATCTGCACCGCATTGGTTGGGCCATGGCAGTGATGGGCCTGTGGCTGCTTTTATCATTAATCACCGTTAAATCTTTTCGTGCATTCCGGCTGGAAGCCTCAAGCCTGATGATGCCCGTGTCTGTTTGGTTGATATTTGCGCTGGTTTTGAATTTCACCCAATGGCATCTCAACGGCGGTGGTCTGGGTTCGATTTTTTAATCAACGTCCGATATTTTAGTGGTGTCAGCATCGCTGTCATCAGGGATTACAGGCGTTGCCGTTCCAACCCAAGCCAGAATTGGTCATAATGGTGGTTTAGTCTAGGAACCCTATCAGATGAGTGAGTATCGCTTTCCCTACAAAGATTCAGAATTTATGCTGAACGAAGTTATTGATTTCGACCAGTTGTGCAGCGAAGCAGGCTTGGAAGAAGTTAATACGGAGCTGGCGATGGCAGTTTTGGAAGAGGCCGGTCGACTGGGATCGGAGGTGCTGGCGCCACTCAATGCTATTGGCGACAAACTGGGATGTACACTCGGCGAAAACGGCGTGCAACAAGCTGAAGGTTTCGCTGAAGCCTATCGTCAGTTTGTTGACAACGGTTGGGCATCTTTAACCGCTGACGAGCAATATGGCGGCCAGGGTATGCCGAAAATTTTATCGGCGGCCGTAGTTGAGATCTGGGATTCATCCAGCGTTTCGTTTTCGTTATGCCCCTTGCTGACCACCGGCGCCGTAGAGGCGCTGACGGTGCATGGCTCTGACGAACTCAAAGACACTTATCTTCCTCATATGATCAGCGGCGAATGGTCCGGCAGCATGTGCCTGACAGAACCGCAAGCCGGCTCCGACCTGGCGGCTATCACCACCAAAGCAGTGCCAAAAGACGATCACTACCTGATCAGCGGCCAAAAGATTTTTATTACCTGGGGCGACCACCAGATGACAGACAATATCATTCATCTGGTATTGGCGCGTTTGCAGGAAGCACCTGACGGTGTTCGCGGCATCTCAATGTTTTTGGTGCCCAAGTTTCTGCTGGATGAAAACGGCAAGCCCGGTGAACGAAACGATGCCTATTGTGTAGGCATTGAACACAAGATGGGCATTCATGCCAGCCCGACTTGCACCATGAGTTTTGGTGATAACGGTGGTGCAATCGGCTACCTGATCGGTAAACCGAACAATGGCTTGAAGGCCATGTTCACCATGATGAATGAGGCCAGACAGGGTGTCGGTATTCAAGGGCTCGGCCTATCAACCCGCTCTTATCAGCAGGCGTTGGCATTTGCCAAGGAACGCTTACAGGGCACGCGCAAAGACGGCACACGAATTCCCATCATCGAGTTTCCGGATGTGCGGCGCATGTTGATGACAATGAAGTCCGCGACTGAAGCAATGCGTGGTCTGGCCTACATCGCGGCGGCTTCCTCTGATCGTAAGCACATGGCCAAAACGCCGGAAGACAAAGCTTATCACTCTGCCAGAACGGCGCTGTACACGCCGATTGTAAAGGGTTGGATGACGGAGCTTGCTCAGGAATTGACCTATCTGGGTATGCAAATACATGGTGGCATGGGTTTTGTAGAAGAAACCGGTAGTGCCCAGTATTACCGGGATGCACGAATTACTACGATTTATGAAGGCACCACCGGCATTCAGGGCCAGGATCTGGCTGGCCGGAAGGTGCTTGCAGATGACGGCGCTGCTCTGCAGGCTCTGTTGGATGATGTTCAGGCGACGGCTGATGAATTGGTCGCCAATTCAAAACTGGAAACTCTGGGGTCATCTTTGTCAGCAGCTGTTCAATCGGCCTCTGATGTACGTGACTGGTATCTCGAATATGCCAAAACCGATAAATTGGCGGCCGGTAGCAGTGGCGTTAATCTGATGATGGCAATGGGTTATGTGTGCGGTGCCTGGGTTATGGGTCAATCCGCACTTAAGGCATCAAAGCTTCTTGCGGCCGGCAAAGGAGACAAGGGCTTTTTGGAAACCAAAGTTAAAACTGCCCGGTTCTATTTCGATCATTTACTGCCAAGGAGTGAATACGGCTTTGTGGCGGTTAAGGCAGGTAGCGAAAGCATGATGGCGCTGAGTCAGGAAGAATTTTGATTCTTCTTATTGCCTATGTCATGTTGGCGCTGGTGGTGTCGTTTCTGTGCTCTATTGCAGAGGCTGTGCTTTTAAGCGTGACATCCGCGCATATTGCAGTGCTGGAAGGACAAGGCAATAAAGCCGGGCCGGTATTAGCCGGGTTGAAGGGTGATATCAATAAACCGCTATCGGCAATTTTAACGTTGAACACAGTGGCGCATACCGTGGGCGCTGCCGGCGCCGGTGCTCAGGCAGCGGTGGTATTCGGCAGCGCTTATCTGGGTGTTGCTTCTGCGGTGCTGACTTTTCTGATTTTGATTTTCTCTGAAATAATTCCAAAAACACTCGGTGCAACCCACTGGAAAGCACTTGCGCCTGCAGTTGGAAAAAGCCTGAAGTGGCTGGTGTGGGTGCTTTATCCTTGGGTGAAACTGATGGAAAAAATGACCGGCCGCATGAAAGAAGGTCCAATGCTGAGCGGTTTCAGTCGCCAGGAATTTGCGGCGATGGCTGAATTGAGCGCCGATGAAGGCCAGTTGGGCCAGCGTGAATCAAACATCCTCAAAAACCTGATGCTGTTGCGTAAAACCAAAGCGACAGATGTCATGACGCCGCGGACGGTGGTTTTTTCACTGCCGCAAACAACCACCGTCAAAGAATACTTTGATCAATATGGGCAGTCGGCATTTTCTCGCGTTCCCATCTATAGCGATGACCCCGATCATGTGGTCGGTTTTGTCTTACGTCAGGATTTGCTTCGCGCGCATTCCAGTAACGAGAAGACAAAGCAGCTGAAAGACTACTTACGTGTGTTGCCAGTCATTCCTGAATTGATGGTGCTGTCGCGCGTGTTTGATGAAATTGTTCGTTCGCGCACGCATATCACGCTGGTGGTAGATGAGTATGGCACGCCCGCTGGCATTGTGACGCTGGAAGATATTCTGGAAACGCTGTTGGGCTTTGAAATTATGGACGAAGGTGACGAAGCTGAAGATATGCAGGCTTATGCCAGAGAACTGTGGGAAAAACGTGCGACCAGAATGGGCATTGACCTTGAGCGGCTTGAGGCGCAAATAACGCCGTTGGATCAGATAATTCCGGATGACCAGAAGCTTCCGGAAGACCAGATAGGTCCGAAAGATCAAAAAGCCCCGAAAAATCAGAAATCTTGAATATAAAATGCCCAACAACCCGTTGAGCAATATGTGACTCGGCTCAAACCCAGCACCATTCGAATTGGTTACCGGTACCGCCCCAAACGCCTGGCAGAATCTTATGATGCGGTTGTAATTGGCTCAGGCATGGGCGGCTTAACCACCGCCGCATTGCTCAGCGATCTGGGCTGGAAAGTGTGCGTGCTCGAGCAGCATTACACCGCCGGTGGATACACACATTCCTACGATCGTAACGGCTATGAATGGGATGTCGGTGTGCACTATATTGGCGATGTCGGCAGCCAGACACGCATCCGCAAGATGTTTGATCATCTGACAGAATCTCAGGTTAAATGGGCGCCAATGGCGCAAGAGTACGACCGGTTTTATGTCGGCGACAAAGTGTTTTCGGCGAAAGCTGGCAAGCAGCAGTTTCAAGATCACTTGTTGCAGCAATTCCCGGATGAAGGGCCGGCCATAGACCGCTACATGGAGTTGCTTAAAGAAGTTGGCAAAGGCATGTCGGTATACAGCATGAGTCGTGTGCTTAAGCCGTGGCAACGTTGGCTGGCCTGGCCATATCTGAAGTGGAAAACGCCGGCGTTGATGTTCCGGAAAACCTGGGACGTGCTGAGTGAACTGACTGACAACGCCGATTTGATTGCGGTGTTGTGTGGCCAGTGGGGCGACATGGGCCTGCCGCCCAAGCGCTCTGCCTTTATGGTGCACGCCATGATCGCCCGCCATTATATGCATGGCGGTTTTTACCCGACCGGTGGCAGTTGGCGGATTGCCGAAAGCATCATTCCTAAAATCCAGAAGGCCGGCGGCGAGGTGTTTACCTATGCGCGGGTCAAACAGATATTATTGGATGGTGGCGAGCTGGATGGTAACAAGGTGACCGGCGTTGAAATGCAGGATGGTCACCACATCGAATGTGACTGCGTGATTTCATCTGCCGGGGTGGAAAATACCTACCGGCATTTGTTGCCGCAAGAAGCGGTGCGTAAAGCCGGTTATGAGCCTTTGCTTGAAAAGGTAAATCCCAGCATGGCGCATCTGGGCGTTTATATCGGGCTGAAAGGCAACAGCGAGGAACTTGGCCTGCCCAAAACCAACTTCTGGATTTACCCTGGCAATGATTATGACGCCGCGATTGACGAGTTTTTGGGGAATCCTGATGCCGAGTTTCCAGTGGTCTATATTTCCTTTCCATCTGCTAAAGATCCGGATTACGAGCGCCGTCACCCGGGCACTTCAACGATTGAAATTGTTGCGCCGGCACCATACCAATGGTTTGAGAAATGGAAAGGCAGCATATGGGGTAAACGTGGCGAGGACTACGATCAGTTCAAAGCATATCTGGGTGATCGATTGATGGGGCATCTGTATGCCAAATTGCCCCAGTTGCGGGGTAAAGTGGACTATTTCGAAGTTTCAACGCCGCTTTCAACCGATCATTTCGCTGCTTACCAGCAAGGCGAGTTGTATGGACTTGACCATGACCCCGGGCGCCTGGCGCAAAACTGGTTGGGGCCACGTACCCGCTTCAAAGGCATGTGGATGACCGGCCAGGATGTACTGACCTGTGGGGTAGCCGGTGCAATGATGGCCGGCTTGCTCACCACCACAGCGATCGTTGGCGCGCGTAAATCTTTGCCATTGCTGAAGCAGATTTTTCGCTAAACATTGGCCGTTGATTAGTCGGGAACCTGACTGGCCTTAACACCAAGGCCATAAATGTGGTGAAATATCTAACCGGCTTACACTTATCTTTCAATTAAAAACCCGGAACTGAAAACGTGGAACAAGAAACCAAAAAACTGGATACCAAAGGAAGAATGACCACCCGCGTCATGGCGATGCCCAGTGACACCAACCCCGCCGGTGATATTTTTGGCGGCTGGGTGCTGTCACAAATGGATATCGCCGGCGGAATTTGCGCCAGTAGGCGCTCCCAGTGCAGGGTAGTGACGGTTTCCCTGGAGGCGATGAGCTTTATTCGCCCGGTGCGGGTAGGCGATATTCTGGGTGTTTATACAGAAATTGTTGAAACAGGCACCACTTCAGTGGTGGTGCATGTGGAAGCCTGGGTACGCCGTGATCGCATTGGCAATCGGGAAAAAGTCACCGAAGGGCGTTTCAAGTTTGTCGCCCTCGATGATAAGGGCAACTCTAAGCCGCTGCCGCCGGAAGAATCACTGCCGTTTTATGACAATTGATAACAACCCTCGAGCGCTACATCGATAGCCTCGATAGTGCTGGCATCCAGTTTGATGCCCGCTGCAGCTGCATTTTCGGTGACCTGTTGTGGTCGTGAAGCACCGATAATAGCTGAGGACACATTCGGCTGACGCAACACCCAGGCCAGCGCCAGCTGTGGCATGCTGATGCCGAGGTCGTCAGCTATCGGTTCGAGTTGATCGATGGCTTTCAGCAATGTTTCTTCCATTACCCTGTTCATAAAAACATTCATTTTCGGGTTGGCAGCCCTGGAATCGGCGGGAACATCCTTGCCCTTGCCGTATTTACCGGTCAACACGCCCTGACCCAGCGGTGACCAGACAATCTGGCCAATGCCATTGTCAGCGCACAACGGGATCACTTCGGCTTCGGGTACCCGCCAGATCATTGAATATTGTGGTTGGCTGGAAACAAACTTGACCATATCGGTCATATCCAAAGCAGCTTGTATCTCCCCGGCAGTCCATTCGCTGAAGCCGACATAACGCGCTTTACCCTGTTCTACCACCTCGGTAAGCGCCTGCATGGTTTCTTCCAATGGCGTGTTGGGGTCATAGCGGTGGCACTGGTACAGATCAACGTAATCCGTTTTTAATCGCTTCAGCGAATCACCTAATTGTTTGTGAATCTGCTTGGCCGATAAGCCTTTATCGGTATCGGACATGGAAAAAAACAGTTTGGTGCCAAGCACATATGAATCGCGTGGTCGGCCAGCCAGATTGTCACCCAGGAAAGCTTCGGCCTGGCCATGTTCATAGACGTTGGCGGTATCAATAAAATTGATGCCGCAATCAAAGGCGGCCGCCAGACAATCGCGCGACCGGTTTGTTTCTACAGCCGCGCCGTAGGTCAGCCATGAGCCCAGAGAAATCTCGGACACGTTTAATTTGCTATCACCCAGTTGCCTATATTGCATGCAGTTCACCTTGTTTAATTGCGTGAGCAGAGTCGCTACTATGCCAGCGTTTTAGCATAGCAATATTGCGCCCCATTTACGAAGGCCAACTGGCCCCTATTATCGTTCCGGTTGATGATTGAGGTGTAAAAAAAAGCCCGGCAACGCCGGGCTTTTTTGCAATACCAATCTATTTGTTCGTTTAGTCGTGATCACCACCAAAGCGATGGTCATTAACACCAGGCGCTACACGAACATGGTGTACCCAGTAGCCGCCTTTTCCATCAGACGCAACCCAGATTTCAAAGTCTAAACCAACCTGAACCGGAAGGCCCATTGGTGGTCCGCCTTCAGACCTGATACCAAACTTGTTACAACCTTTACCGGGAGGTGAATTACAGGCGCCACCACTGGGGGCACCGCCGCCGACATAGGTATTGTAGCTGTCTAAATGCGAGTAGAGGCTGTCCAAAAATTGATAGTCATGTGCGTTAGGCGAGATGCTGTTTGGATCGCTGGAATAGTCCATGCAGGTAGCCTGACTGGAACCGTCTTCTGAGGTGTGGCCCAGGCCAAACACGTGGCCAACTTCCTGGCACATTACATGACGTTTTTCATTGGCATCTTGCCAGTATGATGAATAGCTATCGTTCATCTTGGCTGTTCCCTGAGTAATGTGGCCATTGCTGTCAATATTAATAGAAGCCAGACCTAACCAACCGTTGTTTCCATAACTATCATTACAAACACGCATTTGCCCGCTAACTGCGTTGCAACGTCTGCGGGTTTTACTGGAATCATCAGTGGCCGAAACGGACATGTTGAGCACGCTGGAAACATTCCACTCATCAAGTGAAATATCGAATTCAGATTGCCAAAAACTGGTTACGCTATCCACCACCTGTAAAGGCATCGGGTTGGCTGTTCGCGCCCAATGGTAGGTGCTCCATCCATGCGCGGCTTGTGCCGGTAATGACATAAACGCTAACGCCGAAATCACTGCTGCATTTGCTATACAATTTCTGATCTTCATTGTTATTACTCCTGTGATCGGCATTCCTGCCGAGTGATCTTTCCCTGAAATATGACTCCTTCGAGCCACTACGCGAATGATTCTAGACCCTTCAAGGCACTAAATACAAATGAAAATTATTTTTAATAATGATTCATAGTATTGATTTACTTGTCTTCTGCATCGTTATTAAGCGCTTTTATTCATAGAACAAAGACTATTCGATTACTTCGCCCGGTGGTTGGATCGAACTCGGTTTTGCCTCCAGCTTCGTGGGTTAGTGCGTAGCGATGGTCCGGTAGATAATGACGAGCGCAGTGGAATACCCGGACAGCCCCAAAGCAGCCAATTTGCTTTGGGTTAACCCGGCAAGTATCCACCAATTGCGAATAGTACATTCAGTTCATCTTGTTTCATTACGCCAGCAGAGTCGCTACTATGTTGGCTTTTTGGCACATCAATAATGCGTCCATTTTACAAAGGCCACACAGCATCACTGCTGCAGACTGGAACACCCCATGGTTAAGAAAAGCTTGGTTGAAAAACGCCCACACAAAATGACTCTGCACGGGCACACCCGCGTAGATGACTATTACTGGCTTCGAGATGACTCGCGCAAAGACCCGCAGGTGCTGGAATTTTTGGAGGCCGAGAACGCCCATTTTGGTGAAGTGATGGCGCCGACTGCAGGACTGCAGAAAACCCTGTTCGAGGAGATGACCGGCCGGCTTGATCCGGATGATTCCAGCGTTCCTTACGAGCAGGGCGGATATTGGTATTACGTCAGATACGAGCCTGAAAAAGAGTATCCGATTTATGCGCGTCGGGCCGGTAATATGGGCAAGGTGAGACTGGAAACCGGTCAAGAGGGCAGCCTGGGCTGCAAGGTGAGACTGGAAACCGGTCAAGAGGGCAGCCTGGGCTGGTGCGCAGAAGAGATTTTGCTGGATGCCAATCTGCGCGCAGAAGGACACGAGTACTATCAGTTGGGTGGTTTTGAGGTCAGCGACGATCAACGTTTTATTGCGATTGCTGAAGATACCGTCGGTCGCCGGATCAATACGATCCGGGTTCTGGATACAGTGACCGGTGAGTTTCTGCCCGACCTTATTGAAAATGCGTCCAGTTCACTGGCCTGGTCGCAAGACGGCCAATATCTTTTTTACCTGAATAAACACCCGGAAACCTTGCTGGCGTATCAGGTGATGCGTCATCGCCTCGGCAGCGAAGCCGGAAGTGAAGCCGGGAGCAAAACCGGGGCGGATGTGCTGATTTACGAAGAGTCTGACAACACTTTCTACAACGGCCTCGGCCGAAGTCGCTCCAACGATTACATATTTGTTTATCACCAGAATACGGATACCTCTGAAATTCAATGGTTGGCCGCCAACAATCCGTTGGGGGATTTGCAGCCATTTTTGCCGCGCGAAACCGGCCACGAATACGACATTGACCATGCCAATGGGCAGTTCTTTATCCGCAGCAACTGGAAGGCGAAAAACTTCCGTGTGTTGAGCGTTGATTTACCGGATTCTTCCAATAAAGAAAAGTGGCTGGAACTGGTGGCTCACCGCGAAGAAGCCATGGTCGACGGCCTGCAGGCATTTGATCGCTGGCTGGTGTTGGCAGAAAGAAAAGACGGCTTATGTCAGGTCAGGGTTATGGCGCTCGACAACAGCGTCGACCGGTATCTGGATGGTGGTGATGAAGCCTTTGTGATGTGGCCATCAAACAATGTCAGCACCCACACCGACACGATTCGCTACGGCTATTGTAGCCTGACGACGCCTGGCCAGATTTGGGAAACAGATCTGATTAGTGGCGACAAGCGATTGTTGAAAGCGGATCGGGTGCTGGGTGGTTTTGATGCTGATGAATATGCATCTTCGCGCATGATGATCACGGCCCGCGACGGGACTGAAGTTCCAGTGTCGCTTGTGTATCGTAAAGAGACACCGCTGGATGGATCGGCAGCAACCCTGCTCTACGCCTATGGTGCCTATGGCATGTCCATGGACCCGTGGTTTCGCAATTCCATTATCAGTCTGCTTGATCGTGGCTTTATTTACGCCATCACTCATATTCGTGGCGGTGAGGAAATGGGTCGTCGGTGGTATGACGCCGGTCGTCTGATGAACAAAAACAATACCTTCACAGACTTTATTGACGTCACCCGGAGTTTGCAGGAGCAGGCCATCATTGATCCCGAGCGCACCTTTGCGATGGGTGGCAGCGCCGGCGGCTTGCTGATGGGTGCCGTCATCAATATGGCACCGGACCTTTATCAGGGTGTGATCGCCGCAGTGCCGTTTGTGGATATTGTCACCACCATGCTGGATGACACAATTCCGCTGACCACTGGCGAATATAACGAATGGGGTAATCCCAACGAGAAGGCGGCGTTTGAGTATATGTTGTCTTACTCACCCTACGATCAGGTCAGCGCGCAAGATTACCCGAACCTGATGATCACAACTGGCTTGCATGACTCACAAGTGCAGTACTTTGAACCGGCCAAATGGATCGCCAAGTTGCGCGAACTGCGCACCAACGACAACCGTTTGATCATGCATACCAATATGGATGCCGGTCATGGCGGTGCGTCAGGCCGTTATCGTCAATATCTGGAAACTGCCCGCGAGTTTGCCTTCCTGCTGGATCTGGCAGGCCAGCAGGGTTAACGGTAACTGTTTCAGGCTGCTGCAGATGCAGCAGCCTTCTTGTTCAAATGACTCGCGACCAAACCGCCAGCCAGCAATCCTACAAACGCCATGCTCCACACAGTAATCGCGCCGGTGGGCAGATCAAACAAAGCCGATAACACAATACCCAGTACATAAGCGCAGGCACCCAGAATGTATCCCGTCGCCAGTCGCTTGCGACCATGTAATCGGCGCGTCGCCAGCGCCGGAATAATCAACGAAGAGAACACCAGATACACGCCTACCAGTTGCACGGAAGCGGTCACCATAAACGCAAAGATGATGTAAAACCCGCGTTGACCGATATGATCGTGAAATTTGAACCAGGCGATGAGGATAACTGCGTACAAGATTGCAATGGGAATCAAAGAACTCCAGGTGACCCACAAAATCTGCCCGACCAGTAAATCTTTGAGGTGCTCGGCGCCATGCGGGTTTTCTGCCAACAGCAGAATACTGCCGGTGGCAGCTAGCACAAACATCACACCGATCAATGGTTCCTGCGAATGTGGCCAGCGCTTTTCAGTCCAGTGCAAAAACGCTGATGCCAGCAGAGCAGCCGAAACGGCAGATGCCTGCACCGCCCAGACGTTATCTTCCCAATGCATTACGCCTGCCAGTAATACACCCAGGCCCGCAATCTGAGCGGTCGCCAGATCTATGAATATGATGCCGCGTTTCAGCACTTCCTGGCCAAGTGGCACGTGCGTACTCAATATCAGCAAACCCGCAGCGATCGCAGGCGCCAGAATAGACCAATCCAATAATTCCATGCTCATTTATGTGCCCCTTATTTCTGAGTGCTCAACAGGCGGTCAACGATGTCATCAAACAAGCTGTACAAATCTGTAGCAGCGTCACTTCCACCTACCGACATTGGAATCATGACAAAAGGAATGCCGGTTCTGTCTGAAAGCCATTGAGCAGCTTTGTCACTCTGGTATGGGGCATGGATGATCATGCTGGCGCCACCATTGCTGAATTCCCCTACCAGACTGGAAAGATGGCCGGCAGTAGGTGGAACCCCGGAGACCCGCTCCAGAGTGGCAACCTCTATTAGCCCCAACCAATCCTGCAAGTAAGCCCAGGATTTATGGTAAGTAATGATGTTTTCGCCTTTCAAAGGGGCTGCTTTCGTTTCCCATTTGGTCATCGCTGCTTTCCACTTGGGCGTGAAGTCTTCGAGTGCGGCCTTGTATTGATCGGCATTGCCGGGATCAAGTTCTGACATGCGCTCAGTCAGCGCACCTGCGACCAGCAGAATATTGTGCGGATTGGTCTGAATGTGCGGGTTGCCATCCGGATGTACATCGCCTTGAGAGCGGTCCAGGTTGGTCGTTGCTTCCAGACGCCTCACAAAGCTGCTGGCTTCCAGGTAACCCCTGCTGCCCGCTTGAACCTTGGGGTTATTACCTTTGGTAAGTAACATCGGCAACCAGCCAATTTCGAGTTGCGCACCGCTGCATACCACCAGGTCCGCATTGCGTATTTTGGATATCAGGCTGGGACGGGCTTGAATATAGTGCGGGTCTTGAAGCGCGTTGGTGGCGCTGGTGGCTTTGACGTTATCGCCGCCAATGACTTCGGCCAGTGATGCCCATTCTGGTTCACAGGCAAATATGTTCAGTTTTGCTGAAGCCGTCAACGGTAGAGCGCTTAATAGTACTGCAATCAATAGTGTTTTCATTTTGTTCGATCCTTTAGTTCAATCCTGGTAAAACCCATTCAGTTAGAAAGAGTGGCCGCCATGCGCGCCGATGCTGAAAATGTACTGCAGGCCGATCTGGTTATCTTCCAGCACGCTCGAGCGGTCGTAGATGTATTGCAAGCGCAGACGGCTGAATTCGCTGTTCGACCAATCCGCCATGAGACTGTAGCGATAAGGATCGCTAGACATTGGCATCAGCTGCGTGCCGTCAAACACATCGCCCGGGTTGTCAGAGGCGAGCTTGTCCCAACGCAATCCCACCCGCCAGCGAGGAATGGGCTGGTAAATTGCCTGCATATACAAGCCTTCCTGATTAACGTCGTAGGGCAGGGTTTGGCCGTCTGTCAGCGTGTAGTGGCCATTAGATTTGTTCCACAGATACTCGGCAATAAACTTGAAATTGCGCTGCCGATTATTGCCGTTGGGTGCCCATTTCCAGATAAATTCGGCCATCAACAAATCCACATCACCGGTAAACAACAGCGGGTCGTCTTCATCGCCGGATTCGCGTTCATCAGCTTCGGCGTTCAGGTAGGAAACACCGGCTTGCCAACTGTTGCTGAAGCCGATATCGCCACCGGTTTTCGCATGAAAAGCATAGCTGCCAAAACCGTTATTGGCATCACCACCGGCTGGATACGAGGTGCCGCGATTGACTTCACCGCTCAGCTCCAGATAAAAATCGGTGGGCGCCAACCAGCGCAAAGCAACGCCGTCATCGCCATATTGCCCGGCCAGAAAAGCCTTGTACGGCAGTGGTTGATCGATAAAATCCCAGTTGTGGGCATGTTGGGTATTGAGATAGCCGATATTGACTTTATGACGACCTACCAGCAGCGCCAAACCAGCGGGCAGCGCCGTGGTTTCAATCCAGGCTTCCTCGAGTTCAACGCCAGCCGCGCCATCCTCGAAGACCACAGGTACCGTTAAACGGGCAGTAAATTTGTCATCGACGCTGGCCGACATATTGATTTCTGTCTCGCCCACAGCAACCCCGTTAGCGACCAGGCCCGCTTCGCCTCCTAACGGGAAGCCGGGAATAACATAGTCATCGGGGTCGTTTTCATTGGACCAGATCTGGCCTTGAAAAATGACGCCAATGGCAGGGTTGAAACGACTGCCGCCGCTATCAGGGGCAGCTGCGATAGCGGCCACCGGTTGGGCTGCCTGCTCATCCTGCCGTTGCGTAACAGATTCAAGATGGGTTTCGGCCACAGCCGCTTTTGTTTCTGCCTCGTCCAGACGCTTTTCAAGCTGTTGAATCCGGCTTTCATAATCATTTCGCAGCTGCGAAAGCTCCTGTCTTAAGAGATTGATTTCGTTGATATCATCGCCTTCGCCCGATTGAGCGAAGGCCAGAATCGGCGTGCTCAAGCTGCAAGCCAATACAAAAAAAGGGAAAACACTAAAAATTGAGGTGCGCATCTAGTTGCTCCAAAAAAATTAAAACGCTTACCGGCTTTCGCGGTAAGTCTTTTCGGGACTAACTGATGTGCAGAGGTGGTGCGCGTGCCTTCAGGCGGTAATGCGGTGCGACAACGGCAGACACAACTGGTGCCGTCTGAATGGGTGCGGACTCGAGCATGAATACGCTGAGAGAACTGTCACTTGATGTGATGGCATGACCTGAGTTGCCGTGTTGTATGCACAAATGGCAACTGGTGAGTTCAGCACTTTGATGGGAGTAACCATGAGCAGTCAAAAAAACCAGGCTGAACGCGACCACCAGGGCCAGCATCAAGCTTAGGATTTTATTGGGTCTACTCATGTTTGTTTCCCTCCAGTCGTTCAATATAGCACGATTGGAAATTTTATCGCCCCCTTTCAGAGGCGGATCTAAGGGTGTTCTTCACGTGCTTCGGACGTCACGCCAGTCGCGCCTTCTTTTTCAATCGCGTCTTCTTTTTTGATGGTGTGGCGTAATTTTTCAATTATCTGCGACATGTGTTGCGGCGAATGTGTGTGCTTGGCAAACAAGACGTATAGTGCAGGCACTACGAACAGTGTCAACACGGCAGATATGGTTACGCCAAAGACAACAACGATGCCGATTGGCTGCCTGGATTCTGCGCCAGCACCGGAGGCCAGTAACAATGGCATAGCACCGAAAGTAGTGGCAGCGCTGGTCATTAATATCGGCCGTAATCTGACGGTCGCAGCTTCGACCACTGCTTTTCGGTAATCGTTGCCACGGTCACGAAGTTGATTGGCGAATTCTACAATCAGTACACCGTTCTTGGCTGACAGACCTACTAACAAAATAACCCCGATCTGGCTGAACACATTAACGCTGCTGGCATAAATCCATAATCCTAATACGGCGCCCATCAATGCCAGCGGCACCGTGACCATGATGATCAAAGGGTTAACGAAACTCTCAAACTGGGCCGCCAACACCAGGAACACGATCAACAAGGCCATCGCAAAAGTCAGATACAAAGAACTGCCGGAATCCAGAAACTCTTTGCTTTCTCCGTCCCAACTGACACGCGCACTCGGTGGCAGATTTTCTGCAGCTATATCGTAAAGCTTTTCAATGGCCTCACCCAATTTGACGCCAGGCGCCAGCCCGGCCGACATGGTGATGGAACGCATTCTGTCATGACGGCGCAAATCGGATGGGCCCGATTGCTCGGTAATTTTGACCAGATTGGACAATGGAACCAGCTCGTTGGTGAGGCTGGAACGCACGTACAGGTTAGTCAGGTCGTCTGTGGACGCGCGCGATTTGTCTTCGCCCATCAGCACCACGTTATATTCTCTTCCGCGGTCTACATAGGTGGTTACGTTGCGAGAGCCCAGCATTGTTTCGAGCGTGCGCCCGACGGTTTGAAGCGAAACGCCCAAAGCTGCAGCACGATCCCGGTCGACGCTGACGCGCATTTGCGGCTTGGTTTCCTGAAAATCACTGTCTACCTGAACCAGTTCCGGCATTGCTTCCATGGCCGCCAGCATTTTGTCACGCCACTCTTTAAGCTGTGCGTAGTCGGGCCCGCCCAGCACCATTTCCACCGGGCTGTCACCACCGCCGATGCCCAATGCAGAAGGCGTTCGGGCAAATATTTGAGCTTCTGGGATGCTGGCAGCCTCTTTGGATACCCAGGTCGCCAGATCGCGGTCAGTGATATCACGATTATCCCAATGATCCAGCAGCACAATCAGGGTGGAGCTGTTGACAGCAGAGCTGCCCCAGCCACCCGGTGCACGCGTCAGGTAACGTTTGATCGGTTGGCCCTCGCCAGTTCTTGTCTCAATGATGCGTTCCAGCTTGACGGTACCTTGCTCGGTATATTCCATGGTGGAACCTTCAGGTGCCCTCAATGAGATGAAAAATGCGCCGCGATCCTCCTTGGGTGCATATTCACTTGGTAGAGCCCGCATTTGATAAACCGTGAGCAGCGAGACAAGCACAACGGCTGCCAGCACCAGCCAGGGTACCTGGATGACCTTTTCCAGCAAGTGCCTGAATTTGTTTGACAGGGCGTTAAAAAAGCGATCGACAACGACAACCGGACCTTTTCTTAAATTACCGCCTTTGAGTAACTTTGAACTCAACATCGGGGTCAAGGTAAGTGCCACCAGGCTGGAAAACAATACGGCCGCTGCCAGAGTTATTCCGAACTCGCGGAATAAGCGACCAACATCGCCCTGGATGAAAGACAAAGGCACAAATACTGCAACCAGCACCAGCGTAGTGGCGATTACCGCAAAACCAATTTCGTTGGTGCCATCAATCGCTGCCAGCAAGGGCTTTTGACCCGCCTCTATTCGCCTGAAGATATTTTCGAGCACCACAATGGCATCATCCACTACCAAACCAATAGCCAAAACCAGACCGAGCAAGGTTAGTACATTAATGGTGTAGCCCATCGCCGCCATGACTATGAATGTTGAAACTATTGATACCGGTACCACCACCGCGGGGATCAAAGTGGCGGTAAATGAACCCAGGAACAGGTAAATAATGACCAGAACCAGAACAATGGAAATGCCCAGCGCTTTGTATACTTCATTCATTGAGGCTTCGATGAACTCGGCACGGTCGTAGTTGACCTCCAGCGTCATCCCTTCGGGAAGCTCTGGTGTCAACACCGCCATTTCTTTACGCACTTCTCTGGAAACAAGCACGCTGTTGGCTTTGGATAATTGCTCCATCCCTAACGAAACGGCAGCAACACCGTTAGCGCGCGCCGCACTGCGATCATTCTCAGCACCGATACGGACATCGGCGACTTCGCCCAGTCGCACGGATTGTCCATCAGCCCCTCGCCCTATTACCAGTTTTTTGAAGTCGTCCTCAGTGCTGAAGCCGGTATCGGTACGCAAGGTGAACTCGCGGGTTTTTGATTCCAGTCGACCAGCGGGTAGTTCGACATTTTCTGTGCGTAAGGCGCTTTCGATATCTATAACCGTAAGTGCGCGTGCCGCCAGGGCTTCGCGACTCAGCCAGATTCGCATCGCATATCGGCGTGCTCCGGAAATTCGGACGCGCGCGACGCCGGGCACTGTTGAAAATCGATCAACCAGATAGCGATCCGCATAATCAGTTAATTCCAGACCGGTCATCCGGTCGGAAGTCAGGTTCAAATACATCACTGCCTGACTGGAGTTGTCAGATTTTGCAATCTCGGGTGGATCGGCTTCGTCCGGCAGCTGATCCAGTACCCGTGAAACACGGTCGCGAATATCATTGGCAGCGGCTTCGATATCACGGCTAAGATTAAACTCAACGCGGATATCTGAGCGTTCATCACTGCTGGTAGAAGTGAGTTTTACAATGCCCTCAATGCCCGCGATGCGGTCTTCGATGACTTGCGTGATTTTGGTTTCGATGACTTCAGCCGATGCGCCGCTGTAGCGTGTTTCAATAGAAACGATCGGCGAGTCCGTGTCAGGATACTGACGAACCGGCAAATTCATCATCGATGCCAGTCCCAGAATGACCAGCAACATCGAGATCACACTGGCAAAGACTGGCCGGCGAACTGAATGATCGGAAATAATCATGAGTCTGCGGGGGTCTCTTCAATGACCAAAACGGGCAGTCCGTCGCGAGCTTTTTGAGTGCCGTCAACAATCACATTATCCCCGGCGCTTAACCCCTCAACAATTTCGACTTCGCCAGGTCTGCGACGACCAATCTTAACCGCGCGTTTCTCAGCAATTTTATTCTCAGCAACGACGAAAACATACTGAACACTGCGTTCCGGAATCAATGCGCGTTCCGGAATGACCAGTGCTTCTACATTCTGGTCGAGCAGCGTAACCGTCATGAACATGCCCGGGCGTAAATGACCTTCGTCATTGGCCATAATAGATCTCACCCGTATGCTACGACTGATAGGGTCTACGCGGGTATCGACGCTGGAAACCTCGCCGATAAAATCCTGGTTTGGCCAGGCAGCACTGTGTGCTTTGACGATAAGGCCGCGCTGCAAACGCGACAAGTATATTTCGGGGAGGTCAAAATCTACTTTAATAATGCTGGTGTCATCCAGCGTCGTGATGATTGTCGTCGGGCTAAGCAGACTACCAACAGATACTCTTCGCAGGCCCAGGCGGCCGTCAAAAGGTGCGCGAACGACTGTTTCTGCCAAGCGTATTTCGGCGACTGACATCATGGCTTCGGAAGCGATTTTTGTGGCTTCATCCTGCAGCAGTTGCGACTCAGAACCTACTTTGGTTTTGAACAGTTCTCTTGAGCGCTTGAAACTTGCTTCTGCCTCTACTTGTTTTGCTTTTGCGGCAGCCAGATCAGCAACCAATTCCAGATCATCCAGCTTGACCAGAATGTCACCTGCCTTGACGGTCTGTCCTTCTTCAAAGCGGACCTCCATCAAGGTTGCCGTGATTTTGGCGCGAATATCTACAGATTCATTCGCTCTGGCGTTGCCTAAAGCCTCTGCAGCCAATGGAAATGATTTTACTTGCGCGGACGCCAGAACCACGAGGGGTGTTTCGCGCTCACCCCGCTGTGCATTTGCAAATACGGGAACAAGCGTCAGCATAATAGCCAACAACCAACAATTTTTGGCAGGTGAATTGGTCAACGACTTTCCTTTTATTATTAAAGCGACCGACCTATCTGGGACAGGCCAGTGATCTGCTTGTTCAGTATACGCGCACCGATCTGCGGTAAGGCGACAGAACGACGCGATAATGCGTTAAACCTGAACCGGTTTTTCCCGCTTATAACGAAATGCCACCCAGGTGGCGCTCAAAGCACATAGAACAATCATTGCAACCAGCACATTCATCGTATGGTTGTACAAAAATGCAGCCAGCAACGAAAACACCATGCCGGTGCCCAACTGAACCGTACCCAAAAGCGCGGCGGCACGGCCGGCCATGTCGGGCACCGGGTCCAGGGCAATGGTGGATGCACTGGGTCCAAGCACGCCAAAGCCCAGCATGTAAAAGGCAGTACAAAACCAGAATCTGAATACGGTCATCTGATCGGAGAACAATATAACGACAAAAAATATTGCGCTCAGTGTCAGGCAAACCACACCAATTCTTACAATGTTGGTCATTCCCCAGCGCCGCACGTACAAGCGACTGAAAGTAACACCAACCAAAAACGATAATGCGGTAGCAGAGAACATGGGGCCGAAGGCGGCCGGCGTTACACCGTAAAGGTCGGCCAAAATAACCGGAGAGGTGGTAATAAACGCCATGTATGCACCAGCGGGTAACGCCATTAATGCCAGGCCAAATCGGCAGTCCCGGTTGCCGAAGAATCGCTTGCCACCTTCAATGAATAGGCGCGTGACACCATCTTTTTGTCGTAACTCCGGCGGTCGTGGTCGAATCGCTTTGATACCGGATGTCAGAACGAAAATACCAACCGCAACAGTTACCCAGAAAATGCCGCGCCAACCCGACACGGTCAAGACCAGGCTGCCTACGCTGGGTGCGACAAGAGGCCCCAGCGTAACTATGGTAATTAAAATTGAGACCAAATGAGCGGCACGTTCACCCCGCGCAATGTCACGCACAATGGCTCGACTGACAACCGGCCCAACTGCAGCACAAAAACCCTGCAAAATTCTGCCGAGCATTAGTGTATTAAAACTATCTGCAGTGGCACATAAAACACCGGCCAGGATAAAGCCCACCAGACCCATCATAATGGTGTTGCGACGACCGAAGTGGTCGGCGGCGATGCCTGCCGGAATTTGACCGAGTGCAAAACCAGCCAGATAGAGACTGACAACCAATTGGGCTTGATTCGAACTGACCTGCAATGATTTCGCAATCAGCGAAGTAGCGGGCAGGCTGATATCAATGGCGATCGCGGACATGGCCGCCAAACCGCCCAGCGCTACCATTAATAGAAAATCCACTTTGGCAGGTGAATTCATGTGGTTGGCGCTTATACCACGGCCCACTGACGGATCAGATTGTGATAAACACTGGTCAGACGAGATAAATTGGTATCATCAGTTGCGGCTGACAGTGTTAAAGCTTGAATGCTTTGATCCAGGTCGTATAACAAAGTGCGTTTTTCGCTATCGCTGACCATACTTTGCAGCCAGAAAAATGACGCCAGCCGGGTGCCGCGGGTTACCTTGGTCACCTTATGCAGGCTGGAAGAAGGATACAAAACCATATCGCCCGCTTTCAGCTTGATCGACTGACTGCCAAAACTGCTTTCGATCTGCAGCTCTCCGCCTTCGTATTCATCCGGTTCAGAAATAAACAAGGTCGCAGACAAGTCCGCGCGCAGCATTTCCTTGCCGCCCGGAAGTGGTATCAGGGCATTATCGACGTGGGTACCATAATGACCGCCGCCACGATAACAGTTAAACCGCGGCGGGTAGATTTTCACGGGCAGAGCAGCAGAAACAAAAGTAGGGTTGCGGCTGACAGCATTCATCACCTTGTCGGCGAGTTGTTTCGCCAGAGGGGATTGCTCGTCGAGCTGCTCGTTGGCTTTAACTTTGGTTGCGTGAGAGCCTGCAGACTGGCTGCCGGACTGCCAGTCTGCTTTCTTCAAAGACAGCCGGATCTCTTTAATATCCTGCTTGTTCAATACGTTTTCTATAGGAATTATCACAATTTTGGCCTATCCGTAATCGGTGACTTGTCAGGTTGGAAGTTGAGAGACTATTTTTACACAAAATTGTATCAGAACTGATTTCTTTGATGCCTGGGCAGCTCAGTCACTTTTGAAATGAAGGCCAATGGCCGAACTCTGCGCCCGGGCATTGAGCTAGAATAGAAGCGGAGTAACGATTATTTCCGGCAAGGGCCGGGGCATTACGGTGTTGCTGATTTATTACGCGAGGAGCTATTGGGTTTGAAGCGTCGTATCGCCATTTTTCTGATTGTTGCCTGCGCAATTGCCTGCGCATCCATCAACGTGTACGCCCAAACTCCCGAATTGCAGCAGTACCGGCAATGGGTTGAGCAAATGAAACTTTCGGAGCGCGGGCCGTTCTCCAGAGTCCTGTGGTTCTGCAATGACGGCAGCCTGCAAGCGCCCACCAATTTCGGATGCAGGGAGCATGGCGGCGGTTATCAGCACGGGCAGTGGAGCACTCAAACCCTGGCATTGCGTGAAAGCGGCTATAAGGTTGCCAATATACTGGCCGGCCTTGATGCTGAATCAGCCCTGGCCGATGCGGATTTTCGCGATACCTACGGGCAGATATTGGTTGAAAAATACCTGGTCGGTGTTGACGATGGCTGGATCCTGCGCCGGGCGATGAATTACCGTGGCGCCTTTCAGGACGAGGATGAACGCACCGGGGCAAGGATATTGTTACAAACCATGGGCAGCCAGCGACAGTGGCTGCAGGCTGGTTACCTGAGTTTGCGCACCGGCACGAAAGTACTGCCGCATGGCGCCGACACTCCATCCATAGAGAAAGTCAGGCAATTGTCGGCATCCCTATCCGATCAGGACAAGGCGTTTCGACCCTTGCGCTCCAAGATTCATGGCGCTCCCGACGCCGGCGACGCGCAGCGGGTACGAGACTACGCCTCAAGCCAGAATCCGGATTCTTTGCTGCCCGCCTTCGAGGAACTGGCGCTTGAAATCGACGGGGTGTATCAGCCGATACCGCTGGAATTGGTGCTCAGAGATCGGGCGGCAGCGTACAATCTTGCACCCTGGCTGCAACAGATTCTTTATGCGGCAGCCAATGAATTTGACGGCGATACGACGTCGCTGGAGCGATTCAAACTGACCGCGAGTTTACTGCTCGAATTGCGCGAGGCCTTGCCCCGGATCAACTCGCCTGCGGTGCGCCTGCAGGTAATGGATCTGAGTCTGCGCACCGAGCTCGAGCATTTTCGCGCAGGAACGCAATTGCGCCCGCAACTTCTGTCCATGCCACGAATAGAACTCATATCGCTTTTGCGTTCATCCGCCCGGGCGGCCACTGGCGCAGGTTTGATCAACCTGCGTTTGATGGTCGAGTTGGATGTGTTGTTGGCGCGTAATTCGGCGGCCGAGCTAAGACTGGACGATTACAGGTCAATGCTGGGCTACCTGGCCCGGGTTCCCGGCTGGGGCATGCAATCCATGCGCATGCATTTCCAGCAATCTATGAACACACTTGGCCAACTGGAGCCAGTCGCGCAACTTTTCATCCAGGACCAACTGCGTGGCAGCCAAGCGTTCGACCGGCGAAATCCAGTCGGCCTACGACTACTGGATTCTCGGCGGCGGCGCCGAAAAGAAAAAACCGCGCTGGTCCATCGGCAAAGATGTACTTGGTTGGCTCGAGTAGCCTCAGTAACACTGCTTTACCGCACTGGGCCCAAGTTTTTGAATGGCCAGAAATTTTTTCCAGAACGCATCATCGAGTAATTTCAGCGGTCCGGTTCTATCCGGCTTCCGGTAACGGCTCAGGTGACCGGGGCCGCCGTTGTACGCGGCATAGGTAGCCTGGGCCAGGCTGTTCGCATCACCTGTAACCAGGTGCTCGCGCTTACGAATGGCATAGTCCACGAGGTAATGAACCAATATCTCATTGCCGGCCCGTGCGTTATAACCAACGCTATTCATCAGGGCATCGACGTCATAAACGCCGCGCCACACGTGCTTGTTAACCTGCATCATACCCACTGAACCGGCAGAGGATTGAATGGGTACCACCGCGCCATCTTTCTCAATGAACTGCCGCCAGCAACTCTCCTGCCAGGCGGTGGCGAGTAGCAAGGTTTTGTATAGCTTGAAATGCGCCGCCGGTACCTTTCCGCTCGCGCGCTCCGCCTCCGTAACTTCATCCAGTAACCGGGTCATAAGCGCAAGGTATTCGTCTATATCGCTGCGTTTGGGCACCCACCCGTTTAACCGCCGAACCAACTTGTTGTCAGCCACGTCTGCGTGAGCCGAGGGAATGAACCAGTCAAGAATCGAAAACCCGGCCTGTTCCACATCCACATCCACATCCGCGTCAGGTTCAGGCTCCGATTCTGATTCCGATTCTGATTCAATCTCCAGTTCAGGGTCCAGGCCCAGCAAGCGGCGCAACTCTGGATTGGGTGCCAGGTTGTATTCCAGTTCCGACTCGCTCACCGAAGGAACCATCATTCGGGCGAAACGACGCAAACTGAGGGTGTCCAGCCGCAAACCAGTATAGGGCGCCACCCGATCCAGCGTACTGAGTGCATCGCCCGCGGCAATGAACGTAGCAAACCGAAGCGCTCCACTGCCCGGCAGGTCAAGCTGAGATGCATGTAGCAATGGTGCCAGACGCTCCCAGGTGGTCAGGAACAGTCCGCGGACCGGGTCGTGGTTTCGGTCGTCACTCGCCAGTGCGTCGCGAAGATCGTAGCGCGCCCTGAGCAGGGTCACTGCCAGAGCCTGCTCCAGTTCTTTATCAGCATTAGCTGCCGTGGTCAGGATAAACCAGGTCAGAAACCCGTCCCATGCCTGCCAGGCCGAATCCCAGCCGGCCAGCTCCTGTTCCGAAAGTACTGCCTCTTCTAGCGGTTGTTCGAAAACAGGCGCATCCGGAACCTGGAGTGACAGCACAATCTCCAGTCCAGAAGCGGAAGGGATTGCGGCTTTGATTTGCAATGATGACAGCATCACGGCCACTTCAGGGCCGGCTGCTGTCGCGCTGTCGATCAATTCCCGAATCCCGCTGACGGCCGCTTGGAGGTCAATGACAATGGCGTCCAGTTGCGGAAGCACAAAGCCCATCACCGGTTTCTGCATCCACTTGGGCATCAATGGTTGAACTTCATCGCTGCGCAGGATTGTGGAACCGACCACACTGAAGGCTACAGTCACTGTTTGCGGGTTTACTTCAGCGTTATGCACGGTTTTCAGCACGCCGCTCCAGGCTTTCGCCAGCAGGCACCTTTTTCCAATCGGTGTTCCATTCTGCGCAGTGATTGTGGTGTAAATCAGAACCTCACCGGCATCCGTACCCTCGACACGGGGCTGTGACAACACCATGGTATTGCACGCAATGCGATCCGAATACACTTGCGCTGTGCGTTCCGGACCGTTAAATAACTGTGCCTCCAGAGCTTGTTCCAGCACCCGATAGTCCAATGCCAGGGGTAGCCGGAGCTCGGCGGCAAAACAGCTGGAAGCCGACAGGTAGCCAAACAGCAGAGAGCAGGCAGATATGCGACATAAAAAACGGCAAGCGTTAGGTGCTGACATGTTCCAAAAGGTCTCCCGGTGACCGGACTATCCGTCGCAGGTATTCTGCACCGTGCTGAAGATATTAACCTCAGACCACTGACAGAGCACTAAGATCCGGACTGACCACGTCCTTATCCTGAACAAGCCCGGCAAATATATGGCAATATGGCAATATGGCTATTATGCTAGCTATACTCGCATATTCTTGGTTTTCCAGTAACAGAGGTATTAACAATGAAAAAAATTCTCATAACTGTGTGCATCACATTGCTCGCTAACATAGCGATTGCTTCAGACGAGGAGTCGAAAATGGACACCGTATTACCGGCGAAAATGAGTAAATCTGACATATCCGGCGATATTTTCAGTCGTGCCGACACGCAGGAAACCGAGCATGACGATGGTCACACAACATTAGATGTCACAAGTTTGCTGAGTAGTGACAAGAAATTCAGCTCCGGCATGTATCGTTCCGGCAAAGTCCGTTTTGAAGCTAACGAGCCCTATGGTGTCGACGAGTTCATGTATTTTCTCGAAGGTAGCGTCACCCTGACCTCATCAGATGGTTCTGTGCAAGTTATTTCAGCTGGTGAAGCGGTAACCATTCCGAAAGAATGGACGGGCGTCTGGGATACCGAAGGTTACACAAAAATCTGGGTTATCTATTCGGCGGATGGTTCCGGACTTTAACTATTAAGCAAAGTGCGGTGTTCCTGATTGTTAAATAATTCTTGTGCAAGTGCTACCACCTGTGACTATACTTATAACTGTTAAATCTAAGTTAAACCCTTTTAACTGGAGTTATAAAAATGAAAGATTTTGCAGGCTCAGACAAGTTCACTAGCTTTTTACCCAGGCGCATTCTATTCACAGCAATCAGTTCGATACTGGCCCTTGGTATGCCAGTGACTATCCTGGCACAGGACGCTGAGGAACCAGAAATGATCCTCGAAGAAGTCACCATAACTGGTACCAGGAGGGCGGGTGTTGAACCGCTTCAAACACTATCGCCGGTTAGCGTTATCGGTGGGCTCGAACTGGAACGACAGGGTCTTTCGGACCTCACAGATACGTTGACCAAGGTCACACCTTCGTTGAACACGCAACGTTTTCCGATTGCTGATGGTACGGCCTTTGTCCGGCCGGTAACTTTGCGCAATCTCGCCCCCGACCAGACGCTGGTCCTGCTAAATAGCAAACGTCGCCATCGCTCGGCGCTGGTAAACCTGCAACTGGCCCCTTTGGGAACAGTTAATCAGGGCTCACAGGCAGTCGACTTTTCAGCCTTCCCGTCTGCTGCAGTCAAGCGGGTTGAAGTCTTGCGTGATGGCGCATCAGCGCAATACGGATCAGATGCAATTGCCGGTGTAATTAACGTCATTCTAAAAGATGACAGTGAGGGTGGCTCGGCAAATGCACAATATGGCGAATATACCGAAGGTGACGGTCAACGCTTCACGGTTGACGGAAATATCGGTTTGTCGTTGGGTGAAAATGGTTTCCTCAATCTGACAGCAGAATATTCCAGTTCTGATATTACTTCACGCGGCCAGGCTCGTCCTGATGCTGCTGCAGTGGCAGCCATCGTTGGTAAGGATGTAACACCCTACAACGGCCTGGGACAACGTTGGGGTGATCCGGATGTTGAAGTATGGAAGTTCTTCGTAAACGCCGGCATATTTGTTAGTGACAGCTTGGAACTGTACGGTAACGCCAGCTACATGGACAACACTACCATCGGCGGATTCTTCTACCGCGGGCCAGTGCTGCCGCCTGAAAACATGATTTCAGGCCGTTCCACTCTTATTTCCGACAGCAATGGTGATTTCCTGCCAGATCCTGCTCCACAGTCACTGGTCGACAGCATATTGGCACAGGGGCTGAATCCGGCCGACTACATCACTGCGGACCCAGGCAGCCCCAGTGGCTGGGTATTGTTGAATCCGATACACACGGAGTTCCCGGGAGGCTACAGCCCCTTGTTCGGTGCTGATATCAAGGATTTCGCCGTAGTAGCCGGCGCCCGCGGTGATATCAGTGAAAACCTGACTTGGGATTTCTCTTTTCGCACGGCTGAGAACGAGGTGATGTACAACCTGATTAACTCTATCAATCCCAGTTTGGGTCGCCTGACACCGTTAAACTTCAATCCGGGCAGCTTGACCCAGGAAGAAACAGGCGTAAACCTCGATTTCGTGAAGACCTTTGATGGCTCACCGCTTAACCTGGCATTCGGTGCTGAGTGGCGCAATGAGACCTACAAAATTGGCAAGGGTGATGAGGGTTCAACTGCCGTTGGTCCGACCTTTGCACAGTTTGGTGTTGGTTCCGACGGCTTCCAGGGGTTCTTTCCGGATCAGGCGGGCCAGTGGGAAAAAGATAGTTACGCCGCTTATGTGGACGTTGAAACTGATTTAACCGATCGGTTTACAGTTGGCGGTGCAGTGCGCTACGAAGATCACGATGATTTTGGATCGACAACTGACTGGAAGGTCGCCGGCCGTTTCCAGATTACTGACAGCTTTGCAGTTCGTGCCACCTATAACACGGGCTTCCGTGTCCCAACTCCCGGGCAGGTTAATACGCTCAATGTAACCACCTCGGCGGACAGCGCTGGCAACCTGATACCCAGTGGCTTTTACCCGGTAAACAACCCCGTGGCCATTGCCCTGGGCGCGACGCCTCAGAAAACGGAAGAGTCGAGTTCCTTCACTTTTGGCTTTGTTTGGGAAATCAGCGACAACTTCAGTGCCACCGTGGATGTGTATGACATCTCGATTGCAGATCGTATTGGCGCTCTTAATAAAACCGTAGATCAGGCAGCTGTGGACAATTTGATAGCTGTAGGCTTTCCGAATGCTGAGCTTCTGCTCAACAGTTCTGCGAGCTACTTCAGCAACGCGTTTGATTCCGATGTGTTTGGTATCGACCTGGTGCTGGACGCTTACTCAGAGCTGTGGGGAGGCGTGCTCAATTCAAGCTTCCGCTATAACTATAACGATCAGGACGTGAAGAACGTCAAACCCAATACCATTAATGCCAGTCGGGTTTTCGACCTGGAAAACCAGATACCCAATCATCGAGGCGTGCTGAATTTCGATTGGTCCAATGAGCGTTTTGGTGGCTTGATGCGTTTCAACTACTATGGCGGCTGGAAAACCACCGGCGGCATTTTCAGCCCTGGCGATGCCTCGGACGCTTCCAGTTATGGCAGCGAAATCCTGGTTGATCTTGAAGCACGAATGGATTTTGGCGAGCGTTTCCGTCTTACACTGGGTGGTGACAACATTTTTGATACCTATCCGGGCAAGGAACAGGATGGCACTTTTCAATTCCTCGGTGCAGTTTATTCAGTCACATCGCCATTCGGGTTTAATGGCGCCCTTTGGTACGTAAGGGGATCAGTTTTCTTCTGATCCGACACTTCCTTGAAGTAATCAGACCGGGGCCTGAATGGCCCCGGTTTTTTTATGCCTGCGTGTCGAGTGGTATGAGTCTGCCATCGCCCCTGTTGGGCACCAGGTTCGGTGTGAATGACACCATCGATGGATTGAGCCATCCAGCCAAGACCGCTGCCACGCAACATGGCCAGTCCGGTCTCCTGCCCCATGAGCATGGCCAGCGTGCTCATCGACCCAGCCAGCAGGCAACTGGGTGCAAGCACCGATACACTTTGAAAACTGTTTACAGGCCATCCTGTTTTCGGATTAACGATATGTCCATAGTGTCTGCCATTGATCAGGCTTGATCGTTCATAGTCGCCGCTGGTAGCCAGCCCACCCCTGGATATTGGTATGTATGCAATGGCCTTATTATTATTTTGAATTTTGTAATCTGGCTTGCGGATACCCATCTTCCACGGCTTACCGTCGGGGTGAGGACCGATAACGTGAATGTCCCCACCCAATTCCACAAAAGCTGAGTTCATTTTTTTGCGTTTCAGCAACAACGCGGCCCGGTCGGCTGCATATTCCTTAACCAGGCCGCCCAATTCAAGTTGCATCCCGGGGGGCATGGTCAAATTCCGGTTTTGCCATCGGAGCTTTGACCAACCGGTGGTTTGGAGTGCTTTGTGCAGATTGATATCCGATGGCAATTTGGCGCGTTTGCGCCATAAACGTGTCAGGCGACCGGCTGTCACATCAAACAAACCATTGCTGAGTTTGAACTGTAATTCGGCGTAGTCCAGCAATGCCGAGGTTTCAGTATCGACATCTGCACCGCCCGGTTGACGAGCTGATGTTTGCAGCCGGGTAATGAAACTGTTCTCGCGGAAATGTGAGTATTTCAAGTCAAGACGGTAAATTTCCTTCTGAGCCGTGTCGATGGCTAAATTGGCCGCCCCGGGATCCGTGCCGTATACGCCAATTTCACAAGGGCATCCCATAGAAAAAAAGCTATTTCTGAAAAGCTTCATAGCTAATGATTTATTGCCAATTAACTTGCCAGCCAAGGCTGATCCGCCAGAAATCGACGAGTGCCGGCGTATCAAAATGTGGGCCGGATAAGGCCAGTGATTCCGTGCTGTTGTAGATATCCGCGTTCAGGGAGACGTTCCAGATCGTTGCACGCCACGTGGCCGAGAGTCGATAGCGCAGGGCGCCGTATGTTCCGAGCCGGTAGTCACTGCTCCAGTACTTTGGCAACAGCCCGGTTGAGACTGCCGGGACATAAAAGTCAGCGGCCCTTTGGCTGTAGTAGCGGATGGAGGGTGCCAGTTCGAAATGCACTCCAATTGGCTGGTTCCAGACCAGGTCCAGTGTATGTGCCTTTATTCCCCAGTCATCGTTGTAGTAGCGGTAATCGGCATGCAATGCAGCCTCACTGCGGGTGAAATATTGCCTAAATCGGGTGCTCCAGCTGAAAATTGTGCGGTTATTAGGCCGCTTGTCGAATTCAATGACGCCGTTTATCCACATTTCCTTGTAGGGGTCGGACAAGAAGCCATCCTGGCTGGTGACCTGCACACCACTTTGTATCAGGGCATTACGGTTGATCACGCGGCTCATTCCAAAAGAAGCTGAAGCATTGTCTCTTTCAGCGTGCTGGACTCGACCGAACAATAATGCGTCAGTGGGGGATAGCCGGTCATCTGAATAGCTCACACCCCAAAAAAGTGTGGTGTGTTTATTTAACTGCTCATACTCCCCTGTGTAGGACGCGAACAATGCCGCATAATCATTTTCTTTGGAATACCCCACCTGAACAGAATGGGCAATATCATTCTGGTTTATTCCCAGGGCCAACATTATTTCATTACGTGTTTCCTCGATCGTCGCGCCGCTCATAACCTGAATCGGTCCACGCTCCGGGTCGGGGATGACATACCAGGGAGACGAGCCGCTCATCGATTCATGAATACCATCAACTGTCAGTGTGAATCGTTCATTCAGTTCCCGTTTGAAGCTGAACTGATGCGACTTGATCGTGTAACGATCAGCTGAGCCACCCGCCAGCAAGGCGGCGGGTAGCGGTTCTTCATCATATAAGGTGTAACGGTATTGAAGGTCATTCGTATCGCCGTCTGCGGCCATCAGCTCACTAAAGCCTGGCAAACTGAGGCTGGAGACCAGCAATGAACTCGCGGTACGGGACAACCGCCGCATTAATTACACCCGCAACCGCCACCCGCCGGTCCCATGCCGCCGGAGGCTGCCTCCTTGCTGCTATAGGTGTGCGCGTCTATACCTGATAAAAGCCGATCCGGATCCAGGGCCATCCGGGGCTTGGCCAACCGGCCTCTTTCCCAGGGTTGGACTTCAGCGCAGGCCGTCAGGCCCGTGAACGCGAGCATCAGGCAAACGGTCCAAAAGCGTTTTGATGTCATGTTCGATGTCTCCTATATGAGAGGCTTCAAAGCCGATATAGATATGGGCAAGCGTGCCGTCAAAATCGACCAGGTAGGATGAAGGCATGGCCGTAACGGACCAGGCCCTGGCACTATTGCCTAATGGATCAAATAACACCGGGTAGCTTACGGGATGAAGCGTAAGAAAGTTTTCAGCATCCCCGGCATCCTCATCAAGATTAACCGCCAGCAGTTGAAAACGGTCAGCGGGAAGCCGTTTGTGAAGTTCCTCATAAAGCGGTAGCGCCTGTCGACAAGGGCCGCACCAGGATGCCCAGAAATCAACATAGACTATTCTCCCTTTAAAATCGGAAAGACGGACTTCCCTGCCATCACCGAGCAAAGGTAACACCAGCGATGGTGCGGGCGCACCCGGTTGGGCCGCGAGTGCTTGCAGGTTTGAAACAGCCCACAGCAATAACACCCATATGAACCGCCATCGATTGCCTATTTGTCTCAAATTACCCTCTGTATTCGAGTGAAAGTATTTATGAGCTATTGATCAAGTTGGGATGCCCTCAACAGTGCGTTGCACAACGCAACGTTGTCAATTGCTACACGTGTAATCGGAACAGTTCCCTGAGCATTAATGGGCACGATATCGTAATCAACACTTCCCGAATTACAATTCTGAAATGTCAGCGTCAAAGTACCATCGGAACCGGGGGGGGCTGTGCGTTGTACTGCAGTGGGGGAATCAAAAATTCCACCGGATGTAAGGACGATGCTCACAACTGACTTGTTGCCATCGATTGTACCAAGCGCCGTTATCCAACGATTTCCGGGATCACCCAGGTTGGAAGTCGCATCGTCTGGGGGTAACACCGTGTCATAGGTGAACCATGCCAATAAAACTGTTTTCAAGTCCGGAAAAACGGTGATAAAGAAACCTTGGCCGTTGGTGTCCCGGTTAAACCAGGCATCGTTCAAACCGGCATTCATGGTGAATTCGGTGAAGACGAATATGGGAATATCATCCACTGCGAGATTGTTGACCAAGCTATTGTCTTCGAGATCGATTATGGCACCGATATAATAATCACCGAAGGTCATGCTGCCTGGCAGGTTGACGCTTTCATCAATGTTTTCGCTTCCACCCGCCGCAAGATTGTTGATTGCCTTGCTACCCAAAAGAATGTCGCTCGTGGTGATGACGTTATCGGTGGAGGCATAAAAATTCATATTGAACACGCCTGAATCCGCACTGCTGTTATTCCCTAATGTGCCCGTGACTCTGAAATCCTCCCCTGCTTCATAAGCGCCATCGATCGCATTGATCGAATCCACACTCACATCAGTTGGGCTTGCGGCAGCAATAACGTTCAGACGGCCATTCATGGAAATGGCACGGTCCCGCCCGGCACTACTGTGTACCGTGCAATGGTAAAGAATCTCTTTGACACTCATAAAAGCACGTGAATATATGAAATTGCTTGATGTCTGACTCGCAAAACTGCCGTCATCTGCTGTGACGTCGTGTGTCCGTCCTGCATTGTTGGTCCAGCGCACCGTATCTCCCACTACGATGGTGAGGTTGTTCGGGCTGAAGAAGTTGTTGCCAACCACTATGTCATGGGTGGTCGCTGCATGTACCAAGGTTGGTATAAGAAACAAAGCAATAAAAAACAGGTTGAAAAAAATACGATGGAATCTGGCGGTGTAGTGATGCCCTGGGTTCATATGACAATGCCTCTCTCACAAGTAAAAACAAAGATCCAATTTCATATAGTTCTAATCCAGACCGGACTTATTCACTTAATCTTTCATTGTCCGGTGACTCAGTTTGAGTCTGCCTCTGCAACGTGCAGCGTAAATGCATGACGGGAATGCTCAGACCTGTTTCGGGAACTGTAATGCGGCACCCGTTCATGGAATATAACCATGCTGCCGGCAATCAATTCCAACGGTATTGCGTCATCCATAGCAGGCCACGGGGTGGTATTCAGGGTTTTTAATTATCCTTTGCGAATGCTCCTGGCAAACACAGGCAGTTTGCAGAAATATCTGAATGCAGGGCTCAAGTCGTGCATGGCATGACCTATCTTATTAATTGCCAGTCGGGCTGGTGTGCTCAATTCCCTATTCTCATTCAGGGCATCTTGTTCCAGAAAACAATGGCAATTTTCCGCCGAATCGAAAAAGTAATCATCCCGCCCAGCATCCCGGTCGCGGGTGCTGAAAACAGATTGGTTCTGCTCGATATCAAAGGCATCGACAATTTCCAAAGCCGCTGCTTTAAGCGTTGCGATGTCTGCAGCATCTACGGCGTTTTCCAATACTACAAAGCCCTGCTCGTTATATTGCTTGAGTTGTCCGGGGTTTAAAAACTGAAGGTTCGGCATTGGCCTATCTTAATTCAAGTGGAAATCGGGGTATTTTAGTGTAATCTATGTTAAGAGACTGTTAAGGTTTTTTTAAGCTATGTAGCCAGTTCAAGGCAGCCACCCCAAAATAAAACTACACGAAGGGCACCAATATGTACGCTAGCAAGATTCGTGAAATTTCCAGAAAATCATTATTTATATCTGGCGTTACAGCACTGGCATCGATAACTTCCTTTGCGCCGGCATTTGCGCCGGCATTTGCGCAGGATGATGAGGTTTCGTCCGGGGTGCTGGAAGAGGTGATGGTAACGGCCACCAGACGGGAAGAGAGTCTGTTGGATGTGCCTATTTCCATCGCCACGCTTTCTGGTGAGAACCTGACTTCCTTGTTTGCTGGCGGTGAAGACGTGCTGGCTTTATCCGGCCGCGTACCGGGATTGTACGTTGAATCATCGAACGGCCGGACTGCACCGCGATTCTATATTCGTGGTTTGGGCAATATTGATTTTGATCTTTCTGCATCACAGCCGGTTTCGGTGGTGATGGATGATGTGGTCATGGAAAACACGGTGCTCAAGAGCTTCCCGATTTTTGATATTGATCAGATTGAAGTTATTCGTGGTCCACAAGGAACTTTGTTTGGACGTAATACTACCGCGGGTATCGTCAAATTTAATTCCCGTCGGCCGCAACACGAAACCAGCGGCTATTTTTCCGGTTCTTACGGAACTTATGGAAGTGCTAATTTCGACGCGGCCGCCGGTGGCAGTGTCGTTCATGATGTATTGGCGATGCGTGCGTCAGTTCTGTATCAAACCCGCAACGACTGGATAGATAACGGTTTTACCGGTGAAAAAGATGCGATGGGCGGGTTTCAGGAAACCGCCGGACGTTTACAATTTATGTGGACTGCCGGAGAGAATTTCACTGCTCTGTTAAGCGTACAGGCACGCAAACTGAAAGGAACAGCCTCCATTTTCAGAGCCAATGTGTTTAATACCGGCAGCAACAAACTGAATCAGAATTATGATCGTGACGTCGTTTACTACGATGGCGGTGACAACAATCCGCAGGGATATAACGCTCATGGCGAGACGCTGAATCTGGAATGGGATCTGGATCCATTCACCATCACCTCCATCACCTCTTTTCAGCATGGTGACGGCTTCAGTCGTGGTGATATTGATGCCGGTGTAGTTGACTTCAGTGGCAATGCTCCAATTCCCACCGGCATTTCCTTCGATCCTGCTGCTCTACATTTTCCGACCGGCACAACCGCTTTGACATTCCCGGGCACAATCCACGTGGATTCTGTCACCCAGGATGGAGCCGATATTGACCAGTTTACCCAGGAATTACGTTTTGCCAGCAATTCAGATGGCCCGTTCAGCTGGCAAGCCGGTGTTTATTATTTTGATTCAACCCTGACAGTTGAAACGGTGTCGTTCGCGTCATTTGGTTTTGACGGATCTCAGCAAAACACCATCGTCGAACAAACCAATCAGGCCTGGGCTGTTTTCGGGCAGGGTTCATGGGCGGCATCGGATCGGCTGACCTTCACAGCAGGCCTGCGTTTTACCGATGACAAAAGAGATTTCAAGGTTAGCCAGTTTGGCCAGCTATGGTTGGATATAGGCATCCCAACTTTCGACGGCTTGCCTATTGATGAGTCGGCCAGCGAAACCAGTTGGGATTTGAGTGCCAACTTTGCGCTCAGCGACACATCCAGTATTTATGGCAGGGTGGCCACAGGCTTCCGGGCACAATCCATCCAGGGTCGCGATGTGGCTTTTCTTCAATTCCCGTCTGTGGCCGATCCAGAAACGATTTTGTCGTTTGAGGCAGGCTACAAGGCTGACCTGCTTGACGGTCGCATGAGATTGAACCTCGGTGTGTTCCATTACACAGTGGATGACATGCAGTTGTCCATTATTGGCGGCGCGTCAAATATCAATCAGGTGATCAATGCCAAAGAGGGCGAGGCAACCGGGTTTGAAGTGGACTTGCAATGGCTGATCACTGATCGCCTGATGGCCACATTTGGTGCTGCCTACAATGACACGGAAATCAAGAGCCCGGGCCTCAGCGTTGTTCCATGTGGCTCTGCAGAGTGCCAGGCGTGGCAGGAAAGGGATGCCAATGGTCAGGTTTCTATTGACGGTAACCCGTTTCCAAGAACGCCGGAAACTAATTACAACGTGACTTTGCGTTACGGCATGCCATTCGGTGGCGCCGGCGAATTGTTTATATTCACCGATTGGGTTTATTACGGCGACATTCAAATGGCATTGTATTACACGCCGGAATTTCAGACCGATAACCAGTTTGAGGGTGGCGTGAAAGTGGGCTACCGGAATCTCGAAAACAATTGGGAAGTTGGTATATTTGGTCGGAATATTACCGACGAAGATAATGTCAAAGGCTTCGTTGATTTCAGCAACAACACCGGGTTTGTAAACGAGCCCGCGATCTGGGGAATTGAAGCTACCTACAACTTTGGTCAATATTGATTAATAGGGCCTGTGTTGCCACCCTGTTTTTGCTTGGGCTGAACGCCTGTGCTATCCAACAGGCTGAACGGGACAACGAAGGCGTCAGGATTACCGACGCCGGGGGCGAGACCACGCAGACGCATTCACAGCAGATTGTACAAAATCTGTCCCGGCAATCAGATTACCCGGCATTGGCCAGAATGGCTGCCGAGATCAGTGCTCTCAGCGAACTGCCGCTGTACACCGACAACCAGGTCGAATTGCTGATAGACGGACCGGAAACCTACCGCAGCATGCGCCAGGCAATTGAGGCTGCTGAGCACTATATTCTACTTGAGACCTACATTTTCGCCGACGACACGGAAGGCTTACAGTTCGCTGAATTACTGGCCGAGAAAAGCGCTGCCGGCATCGTTGTAAAAGTGATTTATGACAGCATCGGCAGCTTTGGCAGTGACCCGGACTTTTTTAAACGCATGGAAAACAGCGGCATTGAATTGCTTGAATTCAATCAGGCCAACCCGGTGGAAGGCGGCAATCCGCTCAAGCTGAATAACCGTGACCACCGCAAGATCCTCGTGGTGGATGGCAGCGTGGCATTTACCGGGGGTATCAATCTCTCCAGTACGTATTCAAGCGGCTCTGCCAGCCGCCAGAAGCGCAATCCGGACAGGGAGGGTTGGAGGGACACCCACGTGGCGATTCGTGGGCCGGCTGTGGCGGGTTTCAAAGTCAAATTTCTGGAAAACTGGGAGGCCCTTGCGGGCGATATGCCATTGCCCGCTGTGCCGCAAGAACCCGCCGAAATGCCGGGAAAAGAAATCGTTGCTATCTTGTCCGCGCGTGGCGGGAACAATGTAGAATCTGCCATATTTACGGCCTACCTGGATGCCATCAGGATGGCACATGAACGCATCTGGATCACGCAGGCATATTTTGCACCGGATGAGCAATTCATGAGCCTGATCAAGCAGGCCGCCAGGCGCGGTGTTGATGTCCGCATCCTGGTCCCCGGGTTGTCGGATTCATCCATGGTGCTCAATGCCTCGCACTCCCGCTATTCGGACCTGCTCAAGGCTGGCGTGCGGCTGTGGGAGACACAGCACGCCTTGCTGCATGCCAAGGCCGCCGTCATTGATGGCGTCTGGTCGACAGTCGGCTCCAGTAATCTCGACTACCGCAGCTTCTTGCACAATGATGAATTGAATGCATTCGTTCTGGGACCAAAATTTGGCTCGCAGATGGAAGCACAGTTTGAAAGTGATATCGCAGCTGGGCATGAGATCACTTACCCGACCTGGAAGAAACGTCCTTTGTGGGACAAGATACATGAAAAATTCAGCTGGTTAGTCGAGTACTGGTTATGAATAATTCAGCCTGGCAGTGATAAATCAGACTACATCCGTTGTTGTTATCGGTGCAGGTATTATTGGCTCATGGACCGCTCTGCACCTCGCCGAAGCAGGTGTTAAAACCACACTGATTGAGCAGTTCCCGTTGCCGCATACACGCGGCAGTTCACACGGTATGTCTCGTGCATTTCGCTTGTTGGGTGAGCTTGAACTGGGCCGGCTGGACTATTCTTTTGAGCGCTGGCAGTCTTTGCAGAAAGCCTGTGGTGAAACCCTGTTCGTCAAAACCGGGCTGTTAAACTTTGGCTCGCCGGGGGATGCCGAGCTGGAAAAATTCATGGCTGTTTTGCGCGCTGGCGCGCGGCCGTTTGAGTGGCTGGAAGCGGCTACTATCGCCCGGCGTTACCCGATGCTTAAGTATCCACCTGGCTGGGGTGCAGTCTGGGATCCCACTGCTGGTATCCTTTTCGCTCACCGTTGCCTGAGCGCAGTCCAGTCAAGATTTAAGGCGCTGGGCGGCCGCATCATTACCGGCCGGGTTGAATCGATCGATACAGCCCTTGAGACCTCAGTGCGCATCTGTGTGCGATCCGATGTCTCTGACAAAACTGAAAAAATGAACTTCGAGCATGCGGTAGTTTGTGCCGGACCCTGGACCGCCAAATTATTACCCAATCTTGCAGAGCTTTTAACCAGCCTGCTAACGCCGGTGACTTACTGGCGCGATCCAACCGGCAGTTACAGCGCGGCCAGTGGATTACCGATACTTTTCAATGCGCGGCTTACCGGCATTTATGGGCTGCCCTCGTGCGAGTATCCCGGGCTGGTCAAGATGCTCTACCACGGCGGTCCCGAATCCGATCCGAATAATCGCGACCAAGCCTCGTTTGAGCCGTTTGTTGAAAAAGTCAGGGATTATGTTCGTGAGCACTTGCCCCTTCTGGAGCATGACAGACCGGCCATCCTGGAAACCTGCATGTACACCATGACCCCGGACAGCACGCCCATCATCGACCGTTTGGATGCCAGGCTAGTGGTCGGTTGTGGGTTTTCCGGCAGTGGCTTCAAACATGCGCCCGCCACCGGCAAAATGCTTGCCGCGTTGACGCTTGGTCAGGAGCCAACCATGCCAGAAAATTTCGGCGCTGACAGGTACAGACTGAACAGGTTTGAAGCGACATAACAGTTTTCATTAGTACTGTGCAACCGGTGCCCCCAGAGCCTCCATATTTAGCGTGACACCGAGTCCCGGGCGATCCGATACTGCCATATGGCCATCCACCCGCTGTGGCGCGCCCGTTGCATTCTGGACATTTACATAGCTATTAAAATCGGTCGCGGAAAAGCGCAGTGATTGGGGTGTAGATTGAGCCAGATGGGCGATCGCGGCAGTGGTTATGTCTCCGCCCCAGCTGTCCTCGATGGTCATGGGTAGGTTCAGCGAAATGCACAGATCACGGATTTGCCGGGCTTTGCTCAGGCCACCGACTTTGGATATTTTCAAGTTGATTACGTCCATGGCGCCATCGTTGTGAGCGCGCAATAAAGATTCGATTCCGGTGATATTTTCATCGAGAATGAAGGGCAAATTAGTGTGACGTCTTATGTTCAAGCAATGCTCATAAGAACGGCAGGGTTGCTCAATGTAGACATCCAGATCCCGAACCGCATTGACCACCCGCATGGCATCATCAACCCGCCAACCCGTATTGGCATCAGCCACCAACACGTCATTTGACGTTAACAGGTCGGCCGCAGCATGTATCCTTTCGATATCATCGTTTGGGTCGCCGCCAACCTTGAGCTGAAACTTGGTATAGCCATCGGCGCGATGAGCCGCCAGGTTTTCAGCCATCTCCCTGGCCGGGCGTTGACTGATCGCACGGTACAGGGCAACACTTTCACCAAATTTGCCACCCATCAACTGGCAAACTGATTGCCCACTGGCTTTGCCTAAAAGATCCCAGCAAGCCATATCGATGGCGGATTTGACATAAGGATGACCCAGCAGTGCCGTATCCATCAGCCGGTTGATCGGGCCCAGAGCGGTCGGGTCCTGGCCGATCAGGTTTGTTGCAAGTTCGCCGATGCCTGCGCGTGCACCGGCTGCATATGCGGGCAGGTAAAACGGCCCCAATGGACAGACTTCACCAACACCTGTATGACCGGTATCGGTGAGTATCTCAACGACGGTGCTATCAAAAACCTCGACATACTTGCCCTCTGACCATGAGTAACGGCCTTCAACCAATGGCAAGTCGATCTGGTAAACACGGATGGCGGTAATTTTCATATGCCTGATATCATACTCGTTTGAAAGCGCCCAAACAGGGCTTTGGCAGCCTCTCACCAGAAAATAAGTTAAAGTTCTATGCTATGACTGCCAAGTTAAATCAGACGCACACCACTAAAACCCTCTTGGTGGTTTCTCACACGCCATCTGAAAACACCAGTCGCCTGGCCCGGGCGGTGATAACTGGTGCAACTCATAAGGATATTACTGGTGTACAGGTGCGGCTTTGCAAGCCACTTGAAACCGGACCCGATGAAGTTTTGGAAGCTGACGCCATTATTTTGGGCACCACCGAGAATTTCGGATATATGAGTGGTGCAATGAAAGATTTCTTTGACCGCATTTACTACCCCTGCCTTGAGAAAACCGAAGCTCTGCCATTTGCGCTGTTTGTACGTGCTGGCAATGACGGTCTCGGTGCACTCAGCAGTATCGAACGCATCACCAAAGGACTCGCCTGGAAACAAGTACAAGCACCACTCATCTGCTGTGGTCCCTGGCAAGACAGGTTCGCGGACCAGTGTGAAGAGCTTGGCATGACCATGGCAGCCGGGCTTGAGGCAGGAATTTTTTGACAAATAGTTGTGGGTTTAACCAATAAATAAAAGGCAACACAAATATGAGTATGGCAAACACGTTGTTTATGGTTTGGTTAAAGCCCCGGCCCGATTGCCAATCGCATGATGCAATCTCGGGAAAATCATATGGCTCCTGAGGATTCGCAAGCTGTACATGACACTATTGAAGCGCCGGGGCTTGTTGTAACGCCGGTGGGATGGTTTCCAACGTTGGGGATAAGAACCTTAGTCGTGAAGGCTCAGTGAGCTTCCAGGTATCTAAAGTGTTTTTCCTTAAAGGCAAAATGTTTTTGTTTAGCGGTCTCAAATATTTTAATAAACTCAGGGTCTTCTCTCACCATATCAAAATTACTGCTGGACTCAATGAATCGGTAGTTGAAATAACCGGCGTCCACTGCATTTTTGAGAGTTTGGATACATCGCACTGAATCGCCCAGCAGTCCATAGTAGTTGGCAATATAAAAAATAGTTTCGCCATCGGCCACATTGGTATCTTCCAGTTGCTCAATTGCCGTAAAACCTTTTTCCGGCTCACCTTGTAAATACGCTTTATGCAATGTTGCTACGTGGCCCCAGAGACCATTGGCATCAATCTCGATAACTTGATTGAAATAATCTATTGCGAGCTCGAACTCGGACAAATGATAATAGATCAACCCCGTCCAGCCTAAAGTAAAAGGACTCTCTGGATAAAAGCTGAGCATATTAAATGCATCTTGATATCGGCCAACTGCGGAGTAAGTACCAATCAAGGATCGAAATTTGGGGTTTCTGGAGTCGATTGAAACGGCTTTCTCCATTTCCTGGATTGCTTGGTCTACCATCCCGGCATATCTGTAGATATAGCCCAGAGTGAAATGCGTATTCGCGTTAGTGGGATTGATTTTGTACATTCGCTGAGCAAGGCTTGCCGCCTCATCAATGCGGTTGGTTTCAGTGTAAAACATAGCCAAATAAGCAAGCGCGTCGATTAACTCGGGGTTCAAGCTTAAGGCTTTAAGATAGTATTCCTCACTGTCTAAATACTGGCCATCAACCAGACCAACCAGACCAACCAGACCAAACTGCCCAAGCCTGCGAAGTCGATTGCCCAACTGTACATAAGCGGGTGCATAACCCGCATCCAGTTCGATGGATTTTGTAAGCATCTCAATGGCAAGCTGATGCCCACTTGTGTTGTAAGGATAGGAAATGCTCCTGAAATAATATTCATAAGCAAGCGGGTCACTTGCCACATCCTTTCTGATTCGTTCGAACCCGGATCCCTCCAACTCAACGTTTAAACCGTCAACAACTCTGCGGGCAACAATGTCCTGCAGTTCAAAAGCATTTTGATAATCGACTTCAATTTGTTCGCTGCGCCAGATCAGTTGATTGGTAATGACTTCGATCAACTCAATATTCAAACGAATGGTATTGCCTAACTTTAAATAATTACCACTGAGTACGTAATCAACCCCCAGTTCTTTGCCAACGACCACTGGATCGTTTATCAGTTTGGAATATTTACGCATTGAACTGGAAGGCCGAACCGTCAGGTTTTTCAGGTAAACCAATTCGCCGATGATCTGGTCTGAAATAGCAAAACCAAAATAATCGGTCTCTGCATCTGGCTTGGTATTGGCAAACGGCAACACGGCAATATTCAAAACGGCAATATTGGGGATGGGTTGTTCCGCAACAAGCGTTTCATGTTCACGTGAGAACTGAAGGGTTGAAACCCAAGCAGTAAAGCCAGACTTACTAACGCAATAAGGTATCGTCGATGATAGCTTCTGACAGGTTTAACTACAGGCTGGGAGGTTGCGCCGACCTCGTTAATATCTGCAATGAACTGGTAGCCCCTGCCATGCATGGTTTTTATGATCTTTTGTCGCCGTCCGTTGTCTCCCAGGACTTTTCTGGCGCTTTTGATGTGATTGCTAAGAGAGGTGTCAGAGACCTCACGGCCAGCCCAGAGCGTATCGAGTAACTCTTTGCGTGAAACCAGCCTTTGCCTGTTGTTTATTAGATAAACAATGAGGTCAAAGACTTGAGGTTCAGTCGAACTTGGTTTGCCATTAATTTCCAGTTTGAAATTATCCGTGTCGATGCAGATATTCTCAAATTGGAAGTTCACTGGATATCACTCTCTTTTTGCAAATATTCATTATCAGAGAATTAATACAAAAATAGTATCAAATCTTCATGTTTACAACTACCAGTGGCGCATACACTGCTTTGATGTAGCTTCAACATGTCTCATATCTATATCCGGCGATTCTGGCTTTGTCAGTCTGCATGAGTGTTAACCATTGGAGTTTCGAATGAACAAGCCAATAATTTCAGTTGTGCCAACTTTGATCACGATGATTGCTTTAGCGATTCTCATACCTACCCCTGGACTTGCAGCAGCAGGTAGCCCCGATAGCTCATTCGGCCGCTTTGGTACCCAAGGAATAGCTTCACTTGGCGGAATGTCTACACGTGCAATGGAACTTCTGCCGGATGGCAAAATTCTGGTGGTTGGGTCTAATGGACCGAATCTAGTTATTCGCCGCCTGCGGCAAGATGGTGATTCTGACCCGGGTTTTGGTAGCAATGGACAAGTAAGCCTTGATCTTGGAGATGATGACGCCTGTGGTTATTACGGCGATTCGCCATTCACTTGCGGCATCGCAGTGCAGCAAGACGGGCGATTTGTGGTGGTTGGCGAATACAGCGTTGGCAGCAACAACGATTTTGCTGTCCTTAGATTTTTGGCCAATGGTGATCTGGATGCATCTTTCGGTATAGGAGGGCTGGTTACAGTAGATTTCGATAGCAGGGGGGATTACGCCAATGATGTAGCTATTCAGGCTGATGGAAAAATCGTAATCATTGGAACTGCTGCATTTGAAAAAGGCTTTAATACATCTTTTGACAATCGCTTCGGAGTAGCACGATTAAACACCAATGGGAGCTTGGACACCAGTTTCAGTGCTGATGGTAAGCAAAATGTCAGTTTTGGGGATCGCCAAGGGTCCCGTTACCATGAAGGTAATGCTCTGGCCATCCAGAGTGATGGAAAAATTGTGCTTGTAGGCAGAGGAGTAGATTATCCGTTTTCAGGGGGGTCAGACTCCGACTTTGGCATTGCTCGATTGAATCAGGATGGTAGTTTAGACAATTCTTTTTCTGGAGACGGCAAGAAGCGAGTCGGGTTTGGAAACGCTGAAACTGCATACGATGTGAAAATCACCCCCGACGGTAAAATTGTTGTGGTTGGAGGCGCTTCAATGGGAGGAGATCTAGGCAGACAATACGCCGTTGCACGTTTAAACAGCGACGGCGAGATCGATAACACCTTTAATGGTGATGGCCGTTTATTACTAAATCAGGTTGCCGATGTCGAACAAGCACTGCTCGCGGTAGCCCTTCAAGCTGATGGGAAGATTCTGGTAGCTGGTACACATGACGGAGACATGTTGGTGATGCGCTACAACTCAAATGGCACGCTTGACTCGAGTTTCGGTACAGGTGGCATCGTTCTCGCTGATCATGGCGGCGTAGTCGGATCAGCAGTTGCCGGAGAACACCAGACTGCTACCAACAGTGGCGCCCTCATTGATATCGGTTATGGCCTCGGATTTATTTACCAGGGTCACATCGCTGTAGGTGGATTGGTTGATGGCCTTGACTTCGGCATTCTCATTTTGGCACCCGATGGAGCCAAGTGTACGGTTTGTGGCTTGGTCGCCGAGAACCATTATTTCCGTACTGTGGATTTGGGCTACACCGAAGAGGCCTATGGATTTGCAGTTCAGGATAACGGCAGCATGGTGTTGACGGGCGGAGAGTCCAGTGGAGACTCGGGCGTTCTCGGGGCAAGATTCAAGCGTAAGCGTGCTATTTTTGGGGACGGTTATGAAATCGACACCACATTTGGCGTAAATGGGAAGATCAATTACCGCAGCAAGTTTCGTAGCTCGGCAAGAGCCAATGCATTATATGGTGCCGGCATTTTCGTTGCGGGATATCGTTCCAATGGCAATGATGATGACTTCTTTCTGATGAAATTAGAGAATGACAGCGAAACCTGGCCTGGCGGCGTCAAATTTGAGAATCTGATTTTTGCTGACGGGTTCGAGAATTAATGTTACAGGTCGGGGGTGCGCGGCTTCTTCCGGGCCCTGGATGGTTTGCCACTGCCATCCTCGCGCGGCGGTAAGCCGGTGTGCTGGGTGAGAATTTTCTTGCCGGTACGGCGCCGGTGGGCCTGCTTGGTATTTTTCCTGCGCGAGGCATGATAACCATGGCCTGGCTCAGGTTGTTTGGTTGGGATGAGGTGTGACTCGCCATCACCGATCAAGTCGGCTCTACCCATTTCTCTGAGTGCAATGCGTAGCATTTCCCAGTTGTCCGGATCGTGATACCGAAGCAGCGCCTTGTGCAGTTTCCTTTTTTCCGGACTCTTAACACTGACCACTTCATCTGATTTGTAAGTCACCTTGCGCAAGGGATTCTTGCCGGAGTGATACATGGCAGTTGCCGTGGCCATGGGAGAGGGATAAAACCCCTGCACCTGGTCGGCGGAGAAACCATTTCGCTTGAGCCAGAGCGCCAGGTTGAGCATGTCCTCATCGTTGGTACCTGGATGGGCGGCAATGAAGTAGGGGATCAGGTACTGCTCCTTGCCCGCCTCTTTTGAATATTTTTCGAACATCTTTTTGAACTGATCATAACTGCCGATTCCCGGCTTCATCATTTTTGAAAGCGGCCCATCTTCGGTATGTTCCGGGGCAATTTTCAACTGACCACCGACGTGGTGGGTGACCAGTTCTTTAACATATTCCGGGTCTTTAATCGCCAGGTCATAGCGCAGACCGGAGGCAATCAAAACCTTTTTTACACCCTCTAATTTTCGCGTTTCACGATACATGTGGGTTAAGGCTGAATGGTCGGTTTTCAGATTCGGGCAAATTCCCGGATAAACACAGCTTGGTAGCCGGCAGGCTGCCTCTATCTTGCGGCTCTTGCAAGCGATGCGATACATATTGGCGGTTGGACCACCCAGATCGGAAATGACGCCAGTGAAGCCGGGGACTTTGTCACGTATCTGCTCCACTTCGTTAAGAATGGATTCTTCAGAGCGGTTCTGGATGATGCGTCCTTCATGCTCGGTGATGGAACAGAAAGTGCAACCACCGAAACAGCCACGCATGATATTGACCGAGAAACGGATCATCTCGTAAGCAGGGATTTTCGCGTCTGCATATGATGGGTGTGGTACGCGCGCAAAAGGCATTCCAAAGACATAATCCATTTCTGGGGTGGAAAGCGGAATAGGCGGGGCGTTTAACCATAAATCTACATCGTCATGCTTTTGTACCAGTGCCCTGGCATTACCCGGGTTGGTTTCCAGATGCAGCACGCGGTTGGCATGCGCATAAAGCACGGCGTCATTGCGAACCTTTTCGAACGAAGGCAGGCGTATGACGGTGCGGTCACGGTCACGACTCGGGTGCGGAGTGAACTGCTTAACCTGGTTACCCGCCATTTTTTCGGCCGATTGAGGATCACCCACTCCATACATCGCTGCATCCCGGCGTTGTTTTTCACTGACATCCATATCCTTCGGACTAATGTATGGATTTACCACCCGATCAACTTTGCCGGGCCGGTCTATGCGGGTGGAATCAATCTCCCACCAGCCGTCCGGCGTATCTTTACGTAGCAGCGCTGTGCCGCGCACATCGGTAATGTGCGCAACATCTTCGCCGCGCGACAGTCGATGAGCTACCTCCAGGAGCGCACGTTCGGCATTGCCGTACAACAAAATGTCGGCCGTGGCATCCAGCAAAATTGAACGACGCACACTATCCTGCCAGTAATCGTAGTGGGCAATACGCCGCAATGAAGCCTCGATACCACCGAGCACAACCGGCACGTCCGGCCAGGCTTCCTTGCAGCGCTGGCTGTACACCAGAGAGCAACGGTCCGGGCGTTTGCCACCCATTCCGCCGGGCGTATAGGCATCGTCAGAACGGGTCTTGCGCTCTGCGGTGTAGCGGTTGATCATCGAATCCATGTTGCCGGCCGCCACGCCATAAAACAGGTTTGGCTTGCCAAGTGCCTTGAAAGCGTCAGCAGAATGCCAGTCTGGTTGCGCAATGATGCCTACCCGGAAGCCCTGATCTTCTAACAGGCGCCCGACGATGGCCATACCAAACGAGGGGTGGTCGACATAGGCGTCACCTGTGACAATAATGATATCGCAGGAATCCCAGCCCAAAGTGTCCATTTCTGCCCGGCTCATGGGCAAAAACGGCGCCACACCGTAACACTCGGCCCAATACTTCGGGTAATCGAATAGTTCAGAATGTGGCGTGGGGAGGCTGCTAGCGGACATAGTATGGGCTCTGCACTGGTTTGGCTAAAGCTTGGTTACCAATAAAATAATTGGTGCTGCCATAGGGAGTTGCCAAATTAAAGGAACCCTGTTGCACAGCCTGTGCATATAAGGTTTTGAATCCAGGTAGGATTATATGACGAATAAGCGTGTAAGACGAATCATTTACGCAGCGGTTATATAACGCGATACTGGCAGGCACGAAGCTAGCGAAGATACATGAGATTACTTGAATGAATAACGGCTCAAACCTGAAAAGATGGTTAAGCAAAGTACTGCATATTAAGCCCGCGCCGTTGCGGCAGGGTAGCAATGGTTCGTACATATTTATACATATCAACAAAACTGCCGGAACCAGCATAGGAAACGCCATTGGATTGCCGATAAAGCACCACCAGACAGCAAAGGAGATCATTGCAAGGATAGGCAAGGTTAAGTGGAATACGGCCTATAAGTTTACACTGGTGAGAAACCCCTGGGACAAGGTGGTTTCACACTACGAATACCGACGTAAGAGAAACAAGACAGAACTGGCCTCACGTAATATCTCGTTTTCCGATTGGATAAAAAAGACCTATGGGCAGGAGAAAGATCTTTTCTACTACAATAACCCCAGGGCCTTTCAACCACAGGTAGAGTGGCTCAAAGACGATGAAGGCAACATATCGATCGACTTTATTGGCAAGTTCGAAACCATCAATGAAGACTTCATTCGAATAAAAAAAGCCATCGGCTTTGAAGCCGAGCTACCCCACCTGAATGCCAGTAAGCGGGCCGGTTATCAAAGCTATTATGATGATGAAACCCGGGAGATCGTGGCGCACTGGTTTCGCGAGGATATCGAGGTGTTCGGGTATGAGTTTTGACCGCGTGGGTTAACTCCCCTGCCGTGGCTTTTGGTATTGAAGACGCCGGCGCATTTTGAAGTTACGCCATAGGTTGGCTGGCTTTGAATTTTTCCAACCACTTTGAATCATTTCTTCAACAGCATCCAGAACGCGCTCCGATGAAGCGCCATCGAGGAAGGGTGTCATAGATGGCCCATAGGCTTCGATCGCCTTGAGCAATGAATCAGCAGGTACCAGGGCCTGGCGGATGGCGGCTTCCAGCGCCCTTGGCTTTGTGATATTGATCATGCACGCTTGCGGGTTACGGTTTTTATAGGTGACGACTGGTTTTTTCAGTAACAGAAATTCCTGCAATATTGAAGAGTTGTCGCTGACAATCACATCAGCGCGATGCAGCAAGTCCAGCACGTTGCCGGTACCGTAATAAGACAGGTTTTCACACTCCAGTGAACGAAACCGGTCCACGGTTTTACTGGCCATTTTTGGATGCAGGGTGACCAGCCATTGCCACTCACCGGTTTGTGATAAGCGTTTAATTTCCGGGGAAAGGGCCTCGGCACCTGACAATTGCGGTGTGAATGTTGACGCGAAAAGAATCTGAGGCCGGTCATAAGCGGTTTTGGGCTCAGGTTGTTTCAGCAGAGCGTCCAACTTTGGCCATCCGGTTTCCCGAATCCGAAAATAGCCGTGTTTTTTCTCATATGGTTTGAGCATTGCCGTTCTTATGGGGCCTTCGGTGCAAAAAAGATCGAACAACCCTCTTTCTTTGTAGACATTGCCGCGCTTGTCTTCATTCAGCCCATGAAATACCTGTACCTTCATACCCGGAATAAAACCCGGCATTTGGTCACCAGGGGCAAACACAACCTCAGGGTTGTATGCAATTGCCGAGGCAATACCAGATACGGGTATTTCGCCGCGTTCCAATAAATCCACGGACGCGTTTTCAACCAGCAGCCAGCGCACCTCACAGCCGCGTTTCAGAGCGGCCTTTTGCAGGGGGCGCAACACCGCAAAAGAATAATCTTGTTCAAGATAGAACAAAAACCGCCGGGATGGTTGTCTGGATTCGGTAATGGTCAGAGTTTCCCTGGTGAGAGCGTTGCAGGAATTGTATCACTACATATTACAGGCAATCACGGCGGTTTTTGTTGACGCGCAGTTCGGCTAAACTATCTGACGATGTTGACTTGAACAAGCGGGCGGCTTTTATGGACATTTACTTCGGAACTGTAGTGAGGGCCTCACCTGTAAGCGATGGTGGCAGCTTGTTTAAGCTGGACTGGGACAGCAAGACCATTGTTAAGGAAGTGCCCAATGTGCCGGTTGAACCGTCTCTCTACCATGATCCCAACGCCCGTGGAAATGTCCGGGGCGTACGCGGTATTCGCATTCATAACGGTGAGGTGATCGCGGCGGATTATCACACATTGAATATCTTTGACCGTGACTTGAATTTGCGCCGTAAATTAACCCATGGCCTGATGGTGGGCATTCATGAAACACACCTTGAGGGTTCATCGATATGGGTCACCTCGACCACACTGGACGCAGCGCTTAAATATCGTCTCCAAGACGGTGTGCTGGAAGCATCCTGCTGGCCCCGGGAGATGCCCGAATTCCAGCAAGCCCTTGATCTTGAGCCACTGGTCATTGATAAATCAATCGACAATCGTCTGAATTATCTTGAGCAGAAATCTTTCCGGGGGCCATCGCACCTGCACCTGAACGCCGTATGTGAGTTTCGTGGCGAGATTTACGCCTTGTTTCACTCAAAATATCTGGTGGCCAATCTGAGCAGGGGCACAATCGTCATCCAGGATGAAAACCTGAAGCACGCGCACAACCTGATTATGGAAGAACCCGGTGTGGTCTATATTAATGATACCCGTCGCACAGTCGTACGCGAGTACGATCTTCAAAGCGGTCAACAAATCAGGGCAATTGACATCAAGAAGATGCGCGGTATCAAATCCCTGCTGCTAAAAAGTGCTGCACGCGCAATTAGAGAAATGGGTGTTTCATTTTTTGGGAGTAAGAGAAAGGCAACCGCCAAGCCCCTGTACCTGCGTGGGCTTTCAATTACCCCGGACTACATTTTTGCCGGTTTCTCACCGGCGACCATTGTGTGTATTGATAAGCGGTCCGGTGAACTTATCGACTATTATTTTCACAGTACCGACATGCGCGTCTGTATACATGGTTTGACTGCCGCTGAAAGCACCGCTTAGACCTTATCATCGACGCTGCGATTTAGTCTCAGTCGTCGCTTTCTGATTCGAGCTCGGAAGGGTGTAAATGCAAATCACGCTGTGGATAAGGAATCTCAATCCCGTGTGCGTGGAACTTGTCCCATATAGCAAGCTGCAGGGCGCTGACGACATTTGCCCTGCCGTTCATCGGGTCGTCGATCCAGAATCTAATTTCCAGATTCACGGAGCTGTCGGCGAACTCCCGCAGATGACAAACGGCAGCAGGGTCTTTCAGAATTCTGGGCGTCTCAGAGGCTGCTTCCAGGCAAAGCGCCTGGGCTTTTCTAACATCTGATTTATAGTGAATTCCGATTGTTTTTCTAACCCGAATAAGATTGTGTGAGTGCGACCAGTTTTCGACCCGGGTCGTGATCAGCTCTTCGTTTGGTATCAAGTGTTCTATCCCGTCACGTGTCAGAACAGAGACATAGCGCGCGCCAAGAGAATCAACACGGCCGTAATAGTCGGCGATGGCGATAACGTCGCCGGGTTTGATGGATTTGTCCAGCAATAAGATGAAGCCGCTAACCAGGTTTGCGAAAATTTTCTGTAGTCCAAAGCCCAGACCAACGCCGATTGCACCACCAAAAACAGCAAACGCAGTCAGATTTATACCAACAATCTGCAGCGCAAAAACAAAGGCCACTATCGCCAGCACAATTCGCAGCAGTTTGGCTGACAATACCTTTATAGAAGGCGTCAGATTTGGCGATGATTTTATTCGTCCCTCGATGATTTGCCCTGCAATCGCTGTGATCCATAAAAGCACAGCCAATGCAATCAGCCCTTGAACGATCGTCAATAGCGAAATGTTGACCTGGCCCAGTGTGAATGCCGCACCATCCAACAAAGCAATTGTTTTATCCAGCAAGCCAACGATGTTAAGTGCAGCAACGATCCATGCGCTTATTGAGATGATTAGCTTCAGAAGTGGATTGGTCACAAAAACGGTGACCACACTGATCACAATCCATGCCGTCAGGAGATTGGATGTAATGACCAGCGCCGCGTGTCGATACGCCAGATAGCTCATGACAGCGACAAAGATCAATTGAATACTCAGCCAAACGATATGAAATGAGATCTTCCCAAGCACTGCCCAGAGTCTGCGCAACAAAGCAAATCGAACGTATTTTTCGGCCTGTGTTTGAATGCCCCTGCGAACAAAAAGCGAAACCGGCCAGGCAATGGATGCCGCGATAATAATCAGACCGATTTCTATTAAGGTTTCACGCGATAGAAGATATTGATTGACCCATAAGCTGATTTCACTCAACCAGACGGACCAGAAGTCACCGCTGGCCATGTCTGTAAGTGGCGTGTTGTTGTCGTCTGTCACAGCCAATTTACTTTGCACCTTTTTGTTCGATTCTTTTGATTAAAAATCATACCTTAATGCGTCTGGTTAAGGTAGTTTGAGGTTATGGGATGTGTTACACCAACCTTTGAGCATGCAGCCGATGCAACGTTTCCCGTGCGATCAGCAGTCTGGAACTAATTGAGAGGAGTTTGGAAGCCATTGATGCGACAACAAACCGATCTTAAATCGTATCTATTACACATATTTGCTTTGAGTGGCTTTGCAATTGCTCAGCCGGTTTTTGAATTGCTGGGCGAGAATGCCGGATTTTTTGTTGCCAGGGGGTCACAATCTGTCGACCTTGTAATATTGGCATTGGTCTTGGTGTTTGGCTTGAGCATCATAATGGCTGGCGTTTATGCGCTGCTTGCCATGATTTCCAAACGCGTTCTACTACTTGTTCACTTGACCATGGTCGCCTTGTTAATGGCAATCATTTCCTTGCCGGTGATGAGCAGACTCGGACCTGGTGAGAATTTGGTTCTGGCCTTGGCAGGAATCATTGGTGCTTCATTTGCATACAACAAGTTTAACTGTCTGAGAACGCAAGTTGGTATAGAAACGCTACAACCGTTGCCGCCGCCACCAAACTGACTGTGCCGGCAATCATAACTATATCGGTCGCTTGACGCAGTTCAGATAATTTGTTGACTCCATCAGCAAGACCAATCCGCCCGGATTACATCTTGTACATACCAACTTCCCGCATATGCCCTACCAGTATCTGCCATCGGGTAGCCGATACCAGGGTGAATGGGAATTGCCCGGTCTTGATTTCTCCACAGACCAATGGGGTGAGAACGAATGGTTAATTACCCAGGCATACCAGCGGTTTTTGTTACAAGCCTCGGCGGCTGATTTGCTTGTCGGCGAACTGGTCGAGCATTTGAAAGCGATTGGTATCTATGACGAAGCGATGATAGTCATCACCGCCGATCACGGCGTTTCATTTCGTCCCAGCAGCAAGCGCCGGGATGCACCACCGCTGAGCAATCTTGCAAGTGATGTTCTACCCGCGCCCTTATGCATTAAGTATCCGCACCAAATCGAAGGGGAAATATCTGATGAAAATGTGGAGACCATTGATATCCTGCCAACCATTGCAGATGTTCTGGCTGTTAAAGCCGGGCCGGCCATGGATGGGCGATCATTGCTCGGCGCAGAACCGCTGAGACCGGAAAAGCAGGCATTCTATGCATACGATAAGTTTCTGCAGTACATGGGCAATGCTGATGGCGAAGCAAAATATGAAACTTTGCAGTGGAAACAACAAATTTTCAACAGTACCAGTGGCCAGGACGGGCTGTACAAAATTGGTGATTACTCCGATTTGGCCGGTGTCAGTCTCGAGTCACATGTTAACCGCGAGGTCGAAGGCCTGCAAATCAGTTTGAGCTCACCCGAGCGCTACAAGATAATTGATGCGGACGATGGTTTTGTTCCCTTAATGGAAACGGAAAACTGAAGTTATTAGCAGAGCCCCGGCAACTTTCCCTCAGCCCGGGTGCAGATGGCTTACCAATCTGGGTGCTTGAAGAAAACAGGATAGTTGGTGTCAACGGAGAAATGTCCATCGAGGCCGGTAAGATCAAAGGCAGTCTCGAATATGCGAAGCTCGACGGGGGAACCATAGAATTGTTCGGTTGGGCGATGGATGTGGAGCCCGCAGACACCGTTGAGCGTGTGTTGGTTTTTGAAGACGGTCAGTATGTGTATTCAAACGCCACGGGCATGCCCAGGCGTGTCGGTGAACTCAAAGCTGCACTACTTCCATATAAGGCAAAAGCAGCATGGCCAACAATAGGGGTGATAATAGACATCGCATCACAGGCATTAATCAGGCACTCTCATGGTAGTTGGGCTGGAGATAGTTTTCCCGGGTCCGCAGATCCAGCTGGTCTCGGCTGCTAATTTAACATAGATTTAATAACTAAACACATTAGGCGATACCCTGATTTTTGACGAATTATCACCTGCAAGATCCACCAAAATCGCGAGCAGTGATCATGCCCATGTGCGGGTGTTTGTACTATTGAGATTTGCTGCCAAAGCAGAAATTTAGCCAGAATGGCAAAGTGTCTATAGCCAAACTGGCAGATTGGCTATAGCCAAAAATGCGCAGAGTTCTCAGCTTTCAAATCGTTGCTGGTAGATGTGAGTGTTCAGCTCGTTTCTCACGAGGCAACAGCGTATAAAGTGCTGGAACAATAAAAAGTGTCACGACGGTCGATATCAGCAGGCCGCCGATGGTGGGCGGCATGCTGGCTGGCAGTACACGACCAAAAAGTAACTAATATCGGATTAGAATCGTCCTATTAAAAAAGGAACCCTATATGAAATTCAAATTCTTGATTCTTCTCCTATGTATCCTTCCAACAACTGTATTGAGCCAGGAAACGATCAATTCAGTTACGTCGAGTGTCTGGATTGGAAAAATAAAAATGGGAGACGCAAACCCGGAACTCGTTTTCTATATTTTTAAGGATAGTTCCGGACAACTTGCCGGCACTCTGGGCGTCCCGAGTAAGGGAGTTCAAGGCATCGTTTTAAGCACGGTGCAAATTCTACAAGATTCCATATTTTTGGAAATTGCTGCTGCCCAAGCCAGTTATAAGGGGGAGTTGGACAAAGACAAACAGATTATTAAGGGTGTATGGAAAGAAGGCCCAAGCTCATATCCCCTTATTCTTGAGCCATTGACCAAAGAAATTGACTATGCTGATTTCAAACATGAAAACACGTCGGATTTAAGTTTGCACTTCTCGAGTGAAAATTTTAATTTTTATTCAAAAAAAGAAGATACGAAAGTACTGGAAAACCTATCGAAAACTCTTGAAAGCAATTATTCCCGTTTGACAAGCGCGATGCAGACCAGCTTTGATTCAAAAATTGATGTCTTTATTTACCCTGAATTACAATCATTTCATAGCGCTATTAACTATCCTGACGCCCCTGATTGGGTGGTGGGAGCGGCCAGTAAAAATGAACTGAAAATGGTAAGCCCACTAAACCCTGGTAGTGAGCATTCCTACGAATCACTAATGAAAGCAATAGTGCACGAACTTACGCATACCGTTGTTCTCAATATTAGAAAACAGGGGCTGTTAGGCCTGTCAAATTGGCTCAACGAGGGCTATGCGTATTATGAGGCCCAACAATTAACTCAAGCAGATCGTGACATAATCCATTCCGACTCGTTAATGAATAAACTCCCAACGTGGAATGAAATAGAGATAGCCAATACATCTGAATTTGGAGATATGCGAGGTTACCCAATTTCCGCAGCGATTGTAGAATTCCTTATTGAAACCTATGGCTTTGATGATTTACAACAATTAATCATCGCACCGGAACGTCTTGAAGAGATTTATGGACTTCCAAAAGAGGAATTGGAGGTATTATGGCTTGAAAACGAACAAGCTATGTATCGCCAACCTCAAACTCACAACTAAACATTTCAAGGAAAGCAAAACATGTTCAAACACTTGATGGTCTGCCCAGGTTTTTTCAGTCGGTTCTTTTTGGTCTTTGCTCTGGTCAGCAGCCCACTGCTGGCCTCTGATGCAACGCGGGCGCGAGATCTGGGTATTCCATTTGAGGGTACCCCGGGTCCTTTGAATTCAATCACAGACGTCACCGGTGTTGAGGTTGGCCATACCACGTTGATACGCGGTGAAGGCAAATTAATAGTAGGCGAGGGTCCGGTACGCACAGGCGTTACCGCCATATTCCCATTGGGGAAAGTACGCATGGAAGGCGTCGCCGCTGCTCACTTCACCTTTAACGGCGATGGCGAAATGACCGGCAGTCGCTTTGTGGACGAATTCGGGGAATTGCATGGCCCGATTCTGCTGACCAATACCCTGAGCATAGGTGCGGTTTCCCAAGCGGTCATCGAATGGAACCGCCAGCATGTGCAGCTGGAAGATGAGCTGTATTCACGCGGATTACCTTTGGTGGCAGAAACCTGGGATGGTTTTCTGAATGATATTTACGGGCAACACGTACAGCAGCCTGCTGTATTTGCAGCACTGGATAAAGCCAGCGGTGGACCGGTGGCAGAAGGCAATGTCGGTGGCGGTACGGGTATGACTACTTTTGATTTTTCAGGCGGCATTGGCACGTCCTCGCGAGTTGTGGAAACGCCATGGGGATCGTTTGTCCTGGGTGTGTTGGTGCAATCCAATTTTGGCTCTCGCTCTGAATTGCGTATTGCCGGCAAACCTGTTGGACAAATGCTCACTGACCTGCAAAGAGGCTACGGCGGTGAGCCGGAACTGGCAGGTAATTCCATCATCGTGATTATCGCGACGGATGCACCTCTGATTCCTACCCAATTAAAACGTCTGGCGCGCCGCGCAACGCTCGGCTTGGGTCGTGTCGGCAGCAACGGGCATAGCGGTTCCGGCGACATATTCCTGGCCTTTTCCAGTGCTAATCCCATGACCGCGTACTGGGGCAAAGACATTAACGAATTGCGCATGCTTCCGGATATGAACCCTTTGTTCGCTGCCACCGCACAGGCCACTGAAGAGGCTATTATCAACGCGATGGTCGCAGCCTCGGATCAAGTTGGGGTGGATAACAATCGCAGCTATGCAATCCCGAAAGACCGGATAAGGGAAATGTTCGATGCCGAAAAATCTCCCTGAGCGCTACTAATCAGAGCTCGTAGCCCGGCAGCAAGCTGTCATATCCAATGGTGATGATCTAAACTGAGTTGTTCGTTCAGGAGGCAGGACATGAAAGTTAAAAGAATTCATCATGTGGCGTACCGTTGCATAGACGCCAAAAAAACCGTCGATTTTTACAAGCAAGTGCTGGATATGGATCTGGTACTGGCGATTGCTGAAGATACGGTCCCAAGCACCGGCGCACCTGATCCGTATATGCACATTTTTCTGGATGCCGGTATGGGTAATGTGCTGGCGTTTTTTGAGATACCCAACTCACCTTTGATGGGACGTGACGAAAACACCCCGAAATGGGTGCAGCACATTGCGCTTGAAGTTGAGGATATGGATACGTTGCTGCAAGCAAAAGAGCATATCGCCGCTTGCGGGGTCGATGTCATTGGTCCGACCGACCACCATATTTTCAAATCTATCTACTTTTTTGATCCCAATGGCCATCGCTTGGAGTTGGTGGCGAACGTGGCTCGTCCCGGTGTGCTAGAGAAGCTCAACAAGGTCGCTCCGGAAATGATTGAAGAATGGAGTCAGACTAAACGGGCGCCCAAGCATGCTGCGTTTTTACACGAAGGTTGAGGCAGGAAAATAAGAGCTTGTTTAATATCAAGTATTATCCTATGCTTAAAGCATCTGTTAAGAGGTCAACTTTATAATCCGAGTTCAAGCTAAAGTCTGTATGTGCATGTGTATGTCGCCTCCCGGGCGAGTGTTTTAGCGCATCTGTCTTTAGCAGAATGACTTTAAAACACCCGCCCGAGAGGCGGGTTTTTTGTGCATAGGAGAAGGTGAGACCGGGAACCGGTCGAGAGGCCAGCCTGGGCTGTGTGCGGTGCGGCTTATGGGCCCAAGTGAATTGAAACGGCCAAAAGATCGAATGTAGATAGCAATTAGCTAGAACAACGGAACATTACGATGAAGCTGCAACAACTGAAATACCTGATAGCCATAGTGGACAATGGATTGAATATCACCACTGCTGCTGAGGCTCTATTCACTTCCCAGCCGGGGGTGAGTAAACAGATCAAGCTACTGGAGGACGAGCTGTCCATACAGCTGTTTGAGAGAAAGGGAAAAAGTCTGGCCGGCCTTACCAGCGCAGGTGTTCAGGTTGTGGAGCGAACCAGAAGATTGTTAGCCGAGGCCGAAAATATCAAGCAATTGGCCAGCGAGTTGGCAGGGCACAAACCGGGTGAACTGACCATCGCTACCACGCCAACGCAGGCACGTTATGTTCTGCCTGACATGTTGCACGCGTTTCAACAGCAATATTCCAGCACAGCGTTACGCCTGCATCAGGGCACATCGGAGCAGATTTCTGAACAGGTGCTGGGCCGTGAAGCGGACTTTGCGATTGCCTCGGGCGACAGCGCATTGTTTGAGAATCTGGTGACTTTCCCGATGTATAGCTGGGAGCGCATCGTGGTTGTGCCAAAAGACCATCCCTTGACCCGTATCAGCAACCCTTCGCTGGAAGACATTGCACGCTATCCGATTATTTCCTATACCTACAGCTTTTCTGATGAGTCGTCGTTGGGCAAAGTATTTGAACGCGAAGGTGTGGAGCCGAACGTGGTTTTTACCGCTCAGGATCCGGATGTAATAAAGAATTTTGTGCGCAAAGGAATGGGCATCGGCATTGTTGCCTGCATGGCATATGAAGAGCGCGCGGATAGCGACCTGGTATCGATTCAGGTGCACGGTTTGTTCCCCACACTGACGACCTGGGTCGGGTTTCGCAAAGATCGCTTTTTAAGTGATCACATGTATGAATTTCTGAAATTGATGGTGCCCGGAATTAACCGCGAGCGAATTGCACTTGGGATTGATAATGCGGGTTTGGCTGAAGATGATCCTGCCAGAGTACGTAGCAATGTGATCCCGTTGCCGAAAGTCCGGCCTGTACAACGTCACCCGACGTTTGGTTTGAAATTCGCAGAGTGTTGCGGTGGCTTTAACCTCTGATCGCTAAGCCTATAGCCGCTTACCCCGGACAGCTTACCCCGGACAGTTAGCGCCGGAGCGCCAACCCTTGTTTCGTCAGGTGTTGCTCGATTGGTAGCGTTCCGGCTGGTGCAGTCCGCACTCACGTACCAGACCAAAAAAGCGGGTGCCCTCTGCGCTCTCGCCCAAGGTAACCGGTCGGGAAGTATGCTTGTCCCCGATTGAGACATAGCCTTGTTCCCACAATGGGTGATACGGCAGGTTGTGGTCTTTCAGATAGAAATGTATATCACGATCAGACCAGTCAACCAGTGGCTGAACCTTGATGGTATGGTCGTGCGTTTGCAGCACTTTGGTATCTTCGCGGCTTCTTGATTGGCTTCTTCTTAAACCGCTGAACCAGGTGCCGGCTTGCAAATCCCGCAACGCTTTTTGCATCGGCTCGACCTTATTGATCTGGTTGTAGCGTTCAAGTCCTTCGACATTCTGTTCCCAGAGTTTGCCGTAACGGGCTTCCTGCCAGGCTGCAGTGTGCTCTGAACGATAAACGTGGATGTTGAGTTTCAGTTGCCGCTTCAGCTGATCAACAAAATGGTAGGTTTCAGGAAACAGGTAGCCCGTATCCAGCAGCACAACAGGTAAATCCGGCACAATTTGCGTAATTAAGTGCAACAGGACGGCAGATTGAGCGCCGAAACTGGAAGTCATAATGGCGCTGGTCGGTAGATAATCCAAAGCCCATTGGACCCTTTCCTGTGCTGACATTTTTTCCAGACACGGATTGACTACCGCCAGTTGGGATTCAGACCACTGTCGCCCCGGAGAAGGTACGCAAAGCTTGAGTGCCGGCCCGGTCATTGAATTGTCCTGTTAATGAAGTCGCCGAAAGATTCATCCGCTTGTTTGTTTTGCGAGTAGTCTGCGAAATAGCCATCCAGGTATTTCAGAATACCAGTCTCATCGACATTCTCGTGCGCCACTTGATTCAACCTGGTGCCATTGAAAGCAGCACCCAAATGCAGGTTGTAGCGTCCGGGCGCCTTACCAACCAAGCCGATTTCCGCCAAATAGGGCCGCGCGCAACCATTCGGGCAGCCGGTCATCCTGATGGTGATTGCTTGCTCACTCAGACCGTGCCCGGCCAGCAGAACATCAATTTTACCCAACAGATCAGGCAGGTAGCGTTCGCTTTCCGCCATCGCCAGTCCACAGGTGGGAAATGCGACACAGGCCATGGCATTCAGACGCAGCTTTGAGCCGCGCTGATAGCCATCGAGACCATATTGTTCTACCAATGCATCAATGGCAGCACGCTGGCTGGATTCCACATTGGAAATGATGATGTTCTGATTGCCGGTCATGCGGAACTCGCCGGTATGAATACGTGCAATTTCGCGAAAGCCGGTTAAATACTGGATATCACCGCTGTCGATGATGCGACCGTTTTCTATAAACAGGCCCAAATGCCATAGACCGTCATCTGCCTGTTGCCAGCCATAGCGGTCGCCATTGTCGGTAAACTCGAAATCGCGCGCGGGCTCCAGTTCAAAACCGAGCCGGCTTTCCAGCTCATTTATAAACCAATCTATGCCGCGATCAGCAATGGTGTACTTGAAGCGTGCATGTTTGCGGTTGGTCCTGTCGCCAAAATCGCGTTGGATCGTAACCACTTTCTCGGCCACCGCGTTGACCTGGTCCGGGCGGCAAAATCCGATGACATCTGCGACTCTCGGGAAGGTGGCCGGGTCGTTATGGGTGGCACCCATGCCGCCGCCCACGGTGATGTTGTAACCGAGCAAGCCATTTTTTTCGGTGTTGGCTTCTTCTTCATTGGCGTTGTCGATGATGGCGATAAAGCCGAGATCATTGGCAAACACATCGATGTCATTTTGTGGCGGAATGGCAAAGCCGACTTTGAACTTGCGCGGCAGGTAAGTGGCGCCATAGATGGGCTCGACCACTTCGTCAGCTGGCAATGACACAACCTTTTTCTGGTCCAGCCAGATTTCGTTATAGGCAGTGGTTGCCGGAATCAGATGATCATTCAGCGACATGGCATCGGCGAACACCGCGCGGTGCGCAGCGGAAGCTTCCGGCAATGGTGTGCACATCACGTTTCGATTGACGTCGCCACAGGCTGCAATGGTTCCGACCAGCGCCTTGTTCATTTCAGCCAGGGCGGTTTTCAAATTACGCTTGAGCACGCCGTGATACTGAAAGGTCTGGCGAGTGGTCAGGCGAACGCTGCCGGAGGTCCAGCGGGTGGCAATTTCGTCCAGCGCTAACCACTGGGCAGGCGAACAAACCCCGCCACCCACGCGCGCACGGATCATAAAGCTGTGGTCAGGCTCCAGCATCTGCCGGCGCCGTTCATCACGAACATCGCGGTCATCCTGCTGGTAAAAGCCATGAAATTTGGTTAACTGGGTGTCATCTTCTGACAACGTACCGGTTGCACCATCGCGCATGCCTTCTTCAATCGATCCGCGCAGGTAGTTGCTGGCCAACTTGATGTGTTCCACTTCAATATGGTCGTCAGGAATCACCCTGATAGGAATCGCCCTGCTTGGATTGGGTTTGCTTGAACCCGGTTTGCTTGAAATGGGCGTTCCCATCAGTAGAGATCCTTATGAATACGTTTGTTGCGACGCAAGTCAGCCATCGCTGCTACGGCTGCGTCATTATCCAGGCCTTGTTGGCTGGCGATAGCATCTTGCAATGCGTCCTGCACTGCCTGACCCATGCTCAAGGCACCACAAATATAGATCGATGCGCCGCGCTCGAGCCATGCAGCGACGCGTTCGGATTGTTGAGTTACCACATGTTGGACGTAAACTTTGTCAGCCTGATCACGTGAGAAGGCCGTATCGATATGCTTCAGCAATCCGCTTTCACGCCACTGCAGCCACTCTTTCTGGTAGAGAAAATCGCTGCGCAGGTGTGGATTCCCAAAAATCAGCCAGCTGTCTGGTGTGCTGCCGCGGGTTTCCAGTTCCTGCATAAAGGCACGGAAAGGCGCAACGCCGGTGCCCGCTGCAATCATGATGATGGGAGTTTCGGGATTCTCCGGCAGGTGAAAACGGTGATTGGGCTCGGCAAAAACCCGGACCTTTCCACCTTCGCCAATGCGATGATTCAGAAATTGACTGGCAACGCCTTGTCTTTGCACGCCAATGGCATCGCTGAAGTGTGTTGCTACGGTCAAATGTACTTCTTCATCCACCAGCGTTTGGCTTGAGGCTATTGAATAGGAACGTGGCCCCAGAGGACGCAGTAAATCAATCAGTGCCTGTGCTTCAAGTTGAGTCGGGTATTCAGCCACCAGATCAGCGAATTGGCGTTGTTCGATAAAATCGCGCTGTTGGTCCGCTGAAAGCGATTCAAAATGCTTCAGTAAAATCTCCTGCTGGCCGTTACCCGCATATTCGGTCACCGTGTCGGCAGTCAATTTGGTGATTTCCCGATGCTCTAATACCGCTTCTTGCACATTGAAGTGTGTGTCGTCAATTTTGACGCTGGTCGTGGTATCGATTTTCAAACCTGCGAGGATTTCATCGACCAGTGCGGCATCATTGGGTGCCCATATGCCGAGTGCATCGCCGGCTTGGTATTCCAGACCAGAATCTTCCAGCGACAGTTCCAGGTGATAAACGTCCTTTTCCGAGTCGTTGCCGGTGATTTTTTGCAATCGCAGAACTTCCGCATTGTAGGGTTGTTGACGGGTCCAGCGCGGCTGTTTGGGTACGATGCTGAGGTGGGCGCCAGTGGCGGTCTGCGCATTAGCCGATAGATCGTTGGCTTTCAGCTCGCTTTTTGCGAACCCCAGAACCTCAGCGCTCCACAAAGCTGCATCTGCATCGTAGTCGACATCACAATCAATGCGATCGCCAAAGCGGGTTGCGCCCAATGCTTGCAGGCGCTCGTCCAGCTTGACACCGGCTGCGCAGAAAAAGGTGTAGCTGCGATCGCCCAGTGCGAGAACCCGGTATTTCAAACCATCCAGTTTGGGTGCGCGGTCGCTTTCAAGGAACTCAAGTACATCCAGTGCTTCATCGGGTACGTCACCTTCACCGTGAGTACTGATAACAAATACTGCGTGTTTTAATTTTTTCAAACCGACCGGTCGAAAACCATCCATCGATTCCAGGCGGGTGGCGATGCCCTCCTGTTGCAGTTTTGCAGCTAAGGCGGTGGCGATGGACTCGCCGTTGCCGGTTTCAGAGCCAAACAAAATAGTTAGTTCTTCGCCTTCTGCTATGACCGGTGCCGGTGGCGCGATCAGCGATTCACCTGAGCCTGCCAGCAGGCCGGCCAGATAGCCGCTTAGCCATTGAGCCTGAGTCGTGTCCAATGCATTGAACCCCTGCTTGAGCAGGTTCAGTTGGAGCTCGCTGAATGGTGAGTTTTGTGTATGTAACGCGTTGAGCATGATCCGATACCGCTATTAATGACAGCATCGAGATTACGTCCATGTGTTGCCACAGTGAACGAAGTGTTTCTTATCACGCCATAACTTCAGGGCATATATAACTTCAGGGAATATCGTATATATCAGAAAGTTGTCGGGATGTGGGTTTTTCCTGGCGCCGGAGCTACGTCCAGTTCATTCTGAGCGTTCGTTCAACGTGTGCTTTCAAAGCTGTGGGAATACCTATGGAGGCAGCTTCCTGCGGCCAGCTGGAAAATGCCTCTACAACCTCTTCCAGGATAAGCTTTTCGCGCCCTCGCGGCAGGCCCGCATAATCTGCCAGCAGTTTTAAATCCTGCAACACAAAGTTGTTGGTTTTGCCGTTGATACTGAGCTGGTGTGCGCGGGTAAATTCGCTGCCTTCTGCGTGGCATACATCGTATGCCGGTGATAAATCCCATTGACCGGCACGGTCCATAATGAAAGAAATATTTTTAACGTGGTCGTCCTGATTGCAGCCCACCAGATTGAAAAGCGTGCGCCTGAACTGTTGCTCGATGGCAGTTTGTGGCACCTGCAACTGCTTCATGCTCATAAAAACCTGCTCATAGGAATAGTAGCCGCTTTCCCAATAATCGAAATGCGCAACTGCGCCGAGGGTCTGGACAAACTTTTTGCCGCCGTGCTCGTCGCGATCGAAGCGTTTGGTCATGAAGTGGTTGCGACCGTTTTCAGAGAAAATCCGGCTTGGCATCATGTTGATGCCGCATTTGAGCGCCGTGAGGTAGTAGCTGTACTCCAGCAGGCCGTAGCCGGCCGGGTCCGCAACACCCCAATCGCCATTGAACTCCACACCATCAAATTTGATCAGCCAGGGCCCAAAACCCATTGGCAACGCCATCTGGCCTGACCGAACCTCCCCGTTATCAGGGTTAAAGGCAATCACTGCCTTGGCGCGTGCACCACCGGCTGAAGTGCCAACCGCCAGAATATCCTTGATGGCCTGTTCGCCGTGTTGGTCGGTAAAATGTGTATCCAGCGCTTCCTTGCTGGCAAAGGCCATTGAGGCCAGTTCTACCAGTTGGTCGACTTCCAGCTGTTTGTCGCGGTTCACTTCGGTGCCGGTGGAAGGTTCGAATTCCAGCGCGCCCATGCCTCTGGCACCGCTGTAACAGAGCCGGTCTACCGCGTTGAAATCTTCTCGCTTGCGGCCGGTTTGTGCCAACCACACATCAATCAGGCGGTTACCGTAGCGATCAGGCAAGCTGTCGGCCAGCATGCCGGGCAGGCCGTAAAAGCTACGTGCCGGCAAGTCGGGAAACTGGTAAATGAAGTGTGGTTTGGCTGGCATCATTAGCGGTGCCACCTCAATTGCCGTTTGCGCGAAGGCGGGGTCGTATTCAAAACGTGCAAAACGTTCGCCGTGATCCATGGAGACATAGCCGAGCGTTGTGCCCCACAAAATGACGGTGGCAGTGCTCACGAGTTCTCGTCGCCCCATACAATGCCGGCATCATTTTTTTTGCGGCGACCGCGCTGGCGTTTGGCCTCGGCCATGGGAGAACTGAAGTTTTCGGGCATTAGTTGGTCAATCGCAGCTGCCATGTGCAGTGCCTTAAGCAGCTTGAGCCACGAGCCCAGCTGGCTATCCTGGCCGTATTCGATGCGGCGCAAAGTGGCCACACCCAGGCCCGCTTTTTCAGCGAGACGATCTTGCGTATAGCCTTGCTGCTTGCGCACCCTGGCCAGACGGGCACCCAATTCGTTCAATATTTCATTATCCGGGCTTAGATGATCAATTTTCATTACTATCATTCCTGATATATTAACCGCTTATTTGCGAATATTATATCACATATGATTGCTAAACAAGCAAGTCAGCATCACGTAGCCTGGCAGCCAATGGGGCCAATTCAGTTTCAAACTTGCGCCACTTCTCCACCGAACTGGTATTAATCGGTTCACGGATTTGTGCAGCGCTGGCGGTTGAAGAAGGTCTGGCTTTGGTATTTACATCTACCAGATCTTTACTCCAGGTCAGGTCGCAGTAATCTATAATTAGTTTGGAAACCGTCTGCGGATCAGCAACCAGTTGCTCGTATTGCACATCCAGAATGGCGCCGGGCATCAAGGTGTGCCAGTGGTCCATCAACTGCCGGTAGGCGGCGTAGTAATCCGCCAGTTCTTCCAGATCGTAAGAAAAGAAGTAGGACTGATGGAAGAGCGTTTTGAACACCGCAAAGCAAGTGTCCATCGGGTCTCTGACGAGATGGATGATTCTGGCATTCGGGAATGCCTTTTTGATCAAACCACAATACAAAAAATTAACCGGCATTTTATTGACATAGCGATCTGCCGGACCACGCATGCCTTTCACACTGCGCATGAAGCGGCGAGCCATTTCAGAAGTATCCGCTTGCAGTGCAGCAGACAATGCGGTCAAGCCCTCGCCACGGTGTGCCAGGATGTGCTCGTCAATGACGGACGCCATGGCAAATGTGAAATCATTACTTTCACCCACCGACTTAACGCCTTTGTGGCGGGTCAGAATATGCTCAACCAGCGTAGTTCCTGTCCGTGGCATGCCAACGATAAAGATCGGTGATTGGGTTGCATCAGAGTCCACTATACTGGCAAAGGCATCCGCCTGAAAAGTAGCAGTAATATCGCGCATATTGGTCAGTTCAGCACCCAGGTCAAAATTCAGTCGCTTGCGCTGAATGTCAGCACCGGATTTGAGCGCTTCAAAGGACGCCGTGAACTCACCAAGATCCTCAAGTTCTTTCGCCAGAGCAAAATAGCCATTGACCGCATCATCATCCGGGCGCTCTTCACTCAAATAGAGTTTCAGTGCGTCCACATGATTGTGATCCGGGGTTTGTTTCTGCATTCGCGATCTCAACAACAACAACGGCCCTTTAACGGCAATATCGAGGTCGATAAACTTGGCAATGGATTGTTCTGCCGCTTTCATTTTTCCTTGATAAAACTGCACTTTTGCTAATTCATAAAGAACGTGCGGGTTGGCAGGGGCAACATCAAGAGAGAGCCGGAGAAACGCTTCGGCGCCACTTTGATTGCCACTTTCGCTGAAGATGCGGGCCGCTTCCATTTGCGCTGGAAGGTTCTTCTCATCCAGTTTAGCCGCGGTCCGGGCGGTTTTTTGTGCCTTTAAGCCCTGGCGCAACAACGCTTCAACCTGAGCTTTTCGGAACAATAAAGCAGGTTCTTCACTTTCAAGCTCTACTGCCTGGGAGATATGGCCGAGAGCTTCATCTGTAGCCCGCTTCGCCAATGCGACTTCACAGGCAAAATAGTGTACTGGCGCTGAATCTTCAGCATCCAGCAACAATTGTTCGGCGATAGCGGCGGCTTGCTTTACATGCCCCTGGGCCAGCAGGTTCATACCTTTATTTGCGACTTCGAGTGGGTTCATTTGATGCGTTGAACCGGCACTGAGCGTCCGGTTTCCACGTGTTTCATGCTGTATTTTCCAATCCAGTTTTTAGTGATGGTTACACGGTAGTCGTCGCCACTGTAGCGCATATCATTGCCACCGATACGTTGTTTCCAGATTTGGCCGTTGTCGAGCTGGAAGATCGTTTTGCCAGACCAGCCGGTGAACTTCGGAATCACATTGGCGAGGATGCCAACGAACTCTTTCTCTTCTTCTACCTTTTGCTCGGCTTTTTGCTCAGGGGATGGAGGCGCATTGAGTGCACCATCACGGTAGCGCTGAATCCATTCGCTGAGGTTGGCACGTTCTGCATCGCTTAACTTGTCGAGTCCCGAGGCAGCATAATCTTCGGCTGTCATCGTAGAGCGTAAATTAAGTGTGTCGGCTGCTTGAGTACTTGAAACGCCGATCAAAGACATACTGATCAAAACTAGACTTAAGATGAAAAATCTCACGGTTTGGCTCCAACTGTTTAAATAGCCCGAACGGGGGGGCAAGATTGTATACTGTTCAGTATTGAAGTTTACACTGAATGCATCGACGATAGGATCTCTTATGAATCTGGAGCAGCGCTTTCAACAAGCACTGAATGCCCTTAACAGCGGTGATCTGGACACCGCTTCGGGGGTTTGCAGCGCCATATTGGCAGAGGCTCCGACGCAACCGGATACCCAGCATTTGATGGCGCTGGTGCGTAAGCGTCAGGGCAGGTTGATTCAGGCGGAGGAGCACTTCCGCGCCAGCCTGAAGGCCAACCCGAGACAACCGGTCGTGTATTCGAATCTGGCTAATTTGCTCCAGCAATCACGGCGATTTACAGAAGCTGATGCCGCCTATGATCGTGCGGTTACCCTGATGCCGAAGCTGGCGGATGCCTGGTTCAACCGCGGCAAAATGGCGCTGGAGCAAGGCCGGCATGAAAAAGCGATTTTCTATCTGCAGAAAGCTCGCGTCGCCGGCGCCAAAATCAATGCAGACCTGACGTTGATCAAGGCCTTTCAAGCCAGCGGGCAGGCGCAACAGGCGCTGGCGTTGACCAACGTTGTTCGCAAACAGTATGCAAGTGATGTCCGCGGTGTCATCGCAGAAGCAAAAATCCTGCAGCAAACCGATGAGACCGCCGCCTTAAAATTTCTCGAGTCCCAGTTGACTGCTTCCGGTGACCCCGCCAGCATTCACTATGAAATGGGACTGTTACACTATGAGAATGATGCGTTCGAGTCTGCGATCAGTCAATTCGAGATGGCGTTAGCCAAAAAGCCTGAGATGGTCGAGGCGCATCGTTCCCTGAATAACCTGTTGTGGCAGCAGGAAGATCCGCGGTTTTTGGAATCCTACCGTCAGGCGATTGAAAAAAAACCCGCGCTCGGTAACTTGTATCATAATCTTGCCGCAGCCCATATTTCCGCGGGTGAAGAAATGGCTGCGATTGATGTATTGAAAGAGGCTGTGAAGCGTGTCGGGCGCGATCCTTACCTGATTCAGGGGCTGGCTGTACAGGAACTGAAGCAAGGCAATTTTGATACCGCTGAAGAATTGATGAAAGAGGCGCTGCGGTCCGAGCCGGACAATGTGAATTTTCTGACCAGCATTTCTGATCTCGACATCAAAACAGAAAACTATGCAGAGGCGGCGAACTATCTTTCACATGCTTTGGCTGTCGAACCACACAATCAGGAAGTATGGGCGTATCGGGGTTTGTTGTGGCGTTTGACCGATGATGCCCGGCACGACTGGTTGAACGACTACGATAGTTTGCTCAAGGAATATGAATTGCCGACGCCTGAAGGCTTTGAAAGCCTGCCGGTATTTATGTCGGAACTGGCTGCCTACCTCAATACCTTGCATACATCCAGGCGCCAGCCACTGGATCAGAGCGTTCGTAATGGTACCCAGTCGCTCGGCATGCTGTTCAACAAAACAAACCCGCTGATTGTCGGCATTCGCCAGTCTGTTGAAGCGGTATTAAAAGAATATCTTGGCGGTTTGCAAGCGGATTCCAGCCATCCCTTTTATTCGCGACTTGGCCAATTCAACAGATCTATGGCCAACAGATCTGCGGCCACCAGATTTACTGGCAGTTGGTCAGTCAAATTGAAGGCTGGCGGCTATCACAGTAACCATGTCCACCCATATGGTTGGTTGTCGTGTTGCAATTACATATCATTGCCACCCGTGGGAGAGGAATCTGGCGGAAGTCGCGCAGGCTGGATACGCTTTGGTGAGACATCCCTGCAGCTGGGTGAGCGCGAAAATGTGGCTCGTGCGATTAAGCCTGAAGTCGGTAAATGCGTGTTTTTCCCTAGCTATTTCTGGCATGGTACTTATGAATTTGATAGTGAACAGCCAAGAATGACAGTACCTTGTGATATCGACCCCGCCTGAAAAATACGCTGAAACCATCAAGGGTGCGGGAAGTTGGGTGTTTTTCCTTCTTTGTTTCTGGCATTGTATGAGACCTATAAGCACCGAGCGGCACTGGACTTTCGCTTGTCGTAAAACCAACCCCTGATTGTTGTCAGGTGTTCAGGGGATAAAACAGGAGTATTTATCATTAAGAGAATCTTCTCTACCGCGACAGCGAGCCTTGTTTTGCTGGGATGCTCGATGGTCGCTCAAGCAAAACTAACTGAGGTGCCTGAGCCGTTTAAAGGGGCCAAACTCAATTCCACTTTCAGCATCAAATATGATGATGTGAACGACTTGT
>Ga0105055_10000384_pt1 | contig 66739 bp, 59 predicted proteins | sample BON03_FD_78090 | JGI IMG/M metagenome (GOLD analysis project Ga0105055, IMG submission 78090) | Freshwater microbial communities from Lake Bonney liftoff mats and glacier meltwater in Antarctica - BON-03 | ecosystem: Environmental > Aquatic > Freshwater > Ice > Glacier meltwater | place: Lake... | reverse complement strand
GAGAACGCGACAAGGTGAGATATTTCGATTGCTGCGGTTGAATTTCATTTCTTGCTGCGACCACCGGTATTGTCGGCGCTTCGGTGATCATGCTGACCCTGATCGCCTTGCCGGTGTTGCGCGAGGTGATGGGCGCGTCAGCCCTGACCAACGCGATGGTGTTTTTCATCATCTTTGGCGCCACCCTGTTCTCTTACGTGTTTCGCGCACTCGGCGGCGACGAAGTGGTGCATGCCCTGCTCAAGGCGATGGGTCTCGACACCGGTTGGGAAGTGCTGACCTTTGTCATGATCCTGGTGTTCTTCATGGGATTCTTCTTCGACTGGATTGAAATCTGCCTGATCGTGTTGCCAATCTTCGCGCCGATGGTCGGCAAGCTCGACTTCGGCACCTTCATTCAGGGCAAGGAACTCATCCTGCCGTGGTTTGCGATCCTGATGGCGATCAATATGCAGACGGCATTCCTGACGCCGCCGTTCGGCTTTGCGCTGTTCTACATGAAAGGTGCGGTGCCGCCTTCGGTGACGATGATGGACATCTACAAGGGCATTACGCCGTTTGTCGGCGTGCAGCTGGTCGCGTTGACGCTGTGCATGATTTTTCCGGAGATGGTGTTGTACCTGCCGAGGAAATACGGGTTCTTGTAGTGGCATTGGCGGCGGCGTGAAAGCGCCGTTGCTTCACGCGAAGCGGGTGAACACCGAGTGGTAGACCCTATGCTCCGAGAATCACGGGGCTGATGCCCTGCAGCCGGTAGAACGCGGCCGCATTACCCACGAAGAAGCGATGCCGGTCGCTGTCGGAAAAATCGTCCAGCATCCGCGCTACCGAGCGCACCAGCGTGTCGTACTCGATGCGCAGGCCGGCGACCGGAAAGTTGCTGGCGAACATGCAGCGTCCGATGCCGAAAATCGCCACAGCGCGGCGCACCACGGCACGGTTCGATGCGTAGTCCCAGGGCCTGTCCTTGAGCCCGAACTCCGAGACTTTCAGGTGGACGTTCGGCTGGCGCGCGATGGTTTCCATGGCGCGCTGCCAGGCGGCGAGACCTTCCTCGCTGCGGTCCCACGGAAAGCCGGTGTGGTTCAGGACGATCGGCGTTCGGGGAAAGGCCGCGGCCACTTCGGCGGCCTCGTGCAGGTGCCAGAAAGGCACGCGCAGGTCCCAGGACAGGTTGTACCGCTCCAGCCGCGAGAAGCCTTCGAGCCAGCGCGGATCCTGCATCGTCCCCGGGGCGCCAGGTGTCATCGCATCAGGCGACAAGGCGGTGACGGGTTTGGAGCGGATGCCGCGGACCAGCGGGAAAGCGGCCTGACGGGCCAGCACCTCATGCGCATCCGGGGTGTGAAACCAGGCGTGCGCGACGATTGCAGAAGGCATGCCCTGCGCCTCGTGAACGCGTGTCAGCCATTGCGTCTCGCCGACCTGGTCGTTGCGGCGCCATTCGGCCTCGCAGTGAACCGTGGCCAGCACGTTGTGGCGGCCGGCGTCGCGGCGGTAGTCGTCCGCCAGGTAGTTGCGCTTGAGCGGGTCGTAGTTGCCGAGGAAAAAGTGTGGTTCCGGCCGGTCGGACAGCCAGGGGTAGTGATTGCTGTCGAGATCCCACAGGTGGTGATGCGCATCGATGAGGGTGACGGCGTCGGGATCATCGTTCCAGTCGCCGTGGATCGTGCGCAGGGGCTGCGTGCTCACACCCGCGTGCCTCCGTCCACCATCACCGTTGACGCGGTCACGAAAGACGCCTCGTCGGACGCGAGCCAGAGGATGGGGAAAGCTACCTCGCGCGGATCGCACCAGCGCCGCTGCAAGTTGTGATCGACCAGTTCGGTGCGCAGGTCGTTCTCGGTGCGGCCGGTGCGGCGCACATGGAAGGGCGTCAGCGTCAGACCGGGGCAGACTGAATTCACCCGCACGTGGTTCGCTGCTTCCTCGAACGCGAGCGTGCGCGTCATCGATAGAATGCCGGCCTTGGTGACGTCGTACTGGCCCATGCCGACGCGGGGATTGACCGCGTGGGTCGACGACACGTTGACGATGGAGCCGCGCCCCGAGCGACGCAGCGCCGGAAGCGCCTCGCGCGCCAGGTAGGCATAGCTCAGAAGGTTGACGGCCAGGATCTTCTGCCAGGTTTGCGCCTTTGCCTCCGCCAGCGATTCGTAGGACCGGATCCCCGCGAGGTTGACCAGGATGTCGAGCGCGCCGAAATGCGCCAGCACCTGCGTGACGATGGCGGTGGCTGCGGCTTCGGTGCCGACGTCCTCACCGATCTCAAGCACCTCGGCGCCGGGAACCTGCTGTCGGATCCGCTGCGCCACTTCTGCTAACGGCGAGTCCTCCAGGTCAACGAGGGCGACGCGGGCGCCTTCCTCGCAGAACAGTTGACCGGTCGCCGCGCCGATGCCGCCGGCCCCTCCGGTGATGATCGCCGTCTTGCCTTCGAGTCGTTTCATTTGTTCAGCCCAGTGTGATGAGGTTGTGGCTTGATGTCATTCGTTGGCTCCGTTTAATGGGTATTCAGGCAAGCAGCAAAGGCTCAAAGTGGAATTTTATATGGCGTTGTTGCACGGATCAGCAAAAAGGCGAACCTAGGCCTTGATGCCTGCGGCTTAAGCAGCGGTGGCTCCAGCGCGAACGGATTTCGGGCGTCCATCGGTTGAGTCATAGGCAACCATCCAAAAGTCACATTGTCCGCGCTACCCAAAAACGTTACTTTTTGAACCACGCCAAAAGGCAGCTTAGAGCTGCCTTTTTTGTTGACGAAAGGTCAAGCTTGAAGTTGCTAGTCAGGCAACACCGCAGTCACTTCAATCTCGATACGGGCGCGCTCCTCAACCAGGCCTGCTACTTCAACACAGGTCATGGCCGGGAAGTTTTTCCCCATGACTTCCCGGTAGGCAGCGCCCAGTTCCTTGAGGCGCGCTACATATTCCACACGGTCAGTCACGTACCAGGTCATGCGTACCATGTGCTCCGGCCCTGCCCCACCGGCTTTGAGTACCGCTACGATATTGAGCAAAGCTTGGCGCGTCTGGGCAATAAAATCGTCACTCTCAAATTGCTGGGCCGCGTTCCAGCCAATCTGGCCGCCTACAAATATCAGCGCCCCGCGTGCCATCACAGCGTTGGCGTAGCCCTTGGGTTCGGCCCAATCTGGAGGTTGAAGTTTTGTCATGGTGCTGCCTGTTTATTTTGCAGGTAAGGCGCAAGTGCATGGCGAAAATCATCTGGAATGCGCACGGGCTTGCCCTGCGGTACGGTGGAGTAAACCACCACAGCGCTGGCCCGCAATCTGACCTTGCCGTCGTCGCCGGTAATGGTGTACGTCATACCAATGCTGGAGCCGCCCACTTTTGACAAACTCAGATAAATATTGATGTCATCGCCATGTCTGCACATACCTAAAAACTCGGTTTTCAAGTCCACGATGGGAACACCCATGCCTGAGGCAATCATCTGGTGCTCGGCAAAACCGAGATGCGCCAAAAAGTCCTCTTGTGCCTCATGCAGCAGATAAAAAAATTGCGGATAAAAAACAATGCCAGCAGGGTCGCAGTGATGAAAGCGGATTTTTTTGGCTGTGGAAAATATCATGGTGCGCGTAATTTGAATCTCTGCAGTTTGCCGGTTTCAGTGCGTGGCAGTTTATCGACAAACTCAATTTGCCTCGGGTATTTAAAAGGTGCCAGCGTGGCCTTGACGTGATCCTGCAATGCCTTTACGGTCGCAGCGCCCGCCGAATGTCCCGGTGTCAAGACAACGAAAGCCTTTATCGCCATGCCGCGCTCGACATCTGGTAGCCCAATCACGCCGCACTCCGCAACCGCCGGGTGTTTCAGCAGTGCGTCTTCAACCTCCGGCCCGCCGACGTTGTAGCCAGCGGTAATGATCATGTCATCGTCGCGGGCCTGGTAAAAGAAGTAGCCATCAGCATCCTGCATGAAGGCATCGCCGGGGTAGTTCCAGCCATTTTTGACATAGCTGGTTTGCCGCGCATCTTCAAGGTATTTACAGCTTGTAGGCCCAGTTACGGCGAGCTTGCCAATCACTCCTCGGGCTACCTCCTGCCCGCTATCATCAACTACTTTTGCGCTATAGCCGGGTACGACTTTGCCAATGGCACCGCGCCTTGCATCGCCAGGCACGGTGGAAATAAAAATATGAAACATCTCGGTCGCGCCTATGCCGTCGAGCATCTCAATGCCGGTGGCATCTTTCCAGAGCTGGCGTGTTGCATCGGCTAAGGCTTCGCCAGCACTGACACAAATTCGCAGCGTTGGCGTGCCATGCAGTTTGGCGAAGGCTGCCATTTGTCGGTAAAAAGTAGGTGCCGTGTAGCAGATGGTTGTGCCCGTCTGCTTGATTAAATGAACCATCGCCTCGGGCGTGTACGGGATAGACGGAAAGTAAACCGATGCACCCGCCCACATCGGAAACAGCAGCAAGCCACCCAGGCCGAACGTGAATGCCAGCGGCGGCGACCCCATGACGATATCGCTAGGGGCAGCCTGGAGTATGTGGCGCGGCCAGGCCTCGCAAGCCGCCAGCACATCGCGGTGCGTGTGTATGGCGGCCTTGGGTTTACCAGTGGTACCGGATGTAAAAGCCATCAGGGCGATGTCATCCGCCGCCGTTAAACAGGGTTTGAACAAACCATCTTTTTGTGCCGCCAATACTGCAAGTGAGCCGGGCGCGTTCATCAGGTTAAAAGGAATGATGGTTTGCAAAACAGCGCTCTGACTTTTTGCGCTGTTCAACTCGTCAAGCAGCGCGCTATCACACAGCGCCAGCTGGGGTTGTGACTTTTCAATCACCTCTGCCAGCTCTTTTGCGCGCAGCAAGGGCATGGTCGCCACCGCAATCAGCCCTGCCTTTACAACACCCAGCCACGCCAGCGCCATGCCAATCGAGTTGCCACCGCGCAGCAACACCCGATTGCCAGGGACCAGGCCAAAGTTTTCGGTCAGCACCTGGGCAATGCGGTTGATGCGCTCCGCTGCATCAAGGTAGTTGAGCGTGATCTTGTCCGAGCGCAAGAATGGCTGGCTTGAGAGGCCGCGTTCTGCAACTCTGGCAAAAAGCACATCCACAAGATTGGCTTGATCGGCTATGCGCAGGTGCGGCAGGTCGTAACGCATATCGGCGCGTTGTTCTGCTGGCGGTAGTCTGTCGTGAATAAAGCGATCGGTCTGTGCCGACGGCGCAGGCGTTAAGTCAGCGCTTGTCGCGGGCTGGTTCATGATTGCAATACCGCCTTTCCGATGATGAGCTGCTGCACTTCGGTTGCGCCTTCGTAAATGCGCAGCGAGCGAATGTCGCGGTACAGGCTTTCCACTTTTGTACCAACCTTCACACCCAGGCCACCGTGCATTTGCAGCGCCATGTCGATCACGCGCTGCGCGTTTTCAGTGGCGGTCATTTTTGCCATCGCAGCGGCCACGCTGCGCTCTTTTTGTTTTTGTCGTTCTTCGCCTTCGGTGCTAGCGCGTGCAGTGCTACCGATTCGCTCGCCTTCATCACGCAGCCATGCCGCACGGTAAGTCAGAAGCGCCGCGGCATCCACCAGCGCGGCCATCTCGCCGAGCTTGGCTTGCGTTAGCTGAAAATCTGCTAGATGTTGGCCAAACATCTTGCGCTGTTTTGAATAAGCAACCGCCTCGGCCAGGGCGCGCCGCGCCATGCCCAGAGCAGCGGCAGCGACTGACGCGCGAAATATATCCAGCGTCTGCATGGCCAGTTTGAAGCCACTGTTCAAAGCGCCCAACTGCGCACTTTCAGCTACTGTGCAATTTTTAAATTGAAGCGTTGCCAGCGGATGCGGTGCCATCACTGCAATGTGTTCGCTGCTGTCCAGGCCAGGTGCGCTTGCGTCAACGATAAAGGCGGTGATGCCGCGCGTGCCTGCAGCGGGGCTTGTCTTGGCGAAGGTGATGTAAAAATCGGCGATCCCGCCATTGCTGATCCAGGTCTTGCTGCCGTTGATCGTCCAGAGTCCTGCGCCTTCTTTGCCTTGCGTGGCCAGAGTCGTTATAGCGCCAACGTCTGATCCCGCATCGGCTTCACTCAATGCAAACGCGGCAATTTTCTGGCCACTGGCAACCTGCGGCAAATAGGCGGCTTGCTGCGCAGCGCTACCAGCCAGTGTGATCGCGCCACTACCAAGGCCCTGCATTGCAAACGCGAAATCAGCCAGAGGGGAGTGAAAAGCCAGCGCTTCGCGCAGGATCACCAAGGCCCGTGAATCAAGCCGCTGCAGTGCCCCGCCAAACTTTTCCGGCACACAGTAGCGCAACCAGCCCGCGTTGCCTAGTAGTTGAACCCATTCCTGGCAAGCCTTGCGGTCATCACCCTCGTCAACTTGCTGCTGCGCAATCCACGCCGTTAGCCGCGCGCCCAAGTCGCGGTGTACGTCGTCAAAAAACGGCAGCTCTAAATGTTCAATAGACGATTGCATGGTCGTGCCCATGATTAATCGCCTTTAAATACTGGTTGTTGCTTCGCCGAAAATGCCTCGTAGGCACGTGAAAAATCTTTCGTCTGCATGCAAATGGCTTGTGCTTGGGCTTCTGCCTCAATCGCCTGGTCCAGCGTCATGGCCCATTCCTGATGCAGCATGGTTTTGGTCATACCGTGTGCAAAGGTCGGGCCGCTGGCCAGTTCATGTGCCAGCTTTTGTGCCTGGTCAAGCAGCTCGTTCGGCTCGTGTAACGCGTTGAAAAATCCCCATTGCAGGCCTTCTTGTGCGCTCATGGCGCGGCCCGTCAACAGCAGTTCTGATGCACGCCCCTGGCCAATCAGCCGTGGCAGTAGGGCGCAAGCTCCCATGTCTGCCCCGGCAAGGCCGACGCGGGTAAACAGGAAGGCCGTCTTGGCCTGCGCGGTACCCAGCCGCATGTCAGCGGCCAGCGCCAGCATCGCGCCTGCGCCTGCGCAAATACCGTCAATCGCTGCAATGATGGGCTGCGGACACAGGCGCATGGACTTGATGAGGTCGCCCGTCATGCGGGTGAACTCGAGCAGCTCGGGCATGGTCATTCTTGTGAGTGGCCCAATGATCTCGTGTACGTCGCCGCCCGAGCAGAAGTTGCCGCCTGAGCCAGTCAACACCAGCGTTTTCACATCAGTTGCCTGGTTGAGTGCGCGAAACAGATCACGCAGCTCGGCATACGAGTCAAACGTCAGGGGGTTTTTGCGTTCCGGGCGATTCAGTGTGAGCGTGGCCACGCCCGCATCAAAGGCATAGGCAAAGTGTTTTGCACGGTAGTTGGCCATGGCATCAAACTGCCTGTGCATGGGGTTGCTGGGGCCTATGTAGTGCTTCATACGACGTTTTCCGTTTGTTCCATTTTGTTTGCTTGACCAGCGCTGTGGCTGGCAATTTGGTGTTGTTTGACCTTGCCCAGCAACTTGTGCAGCGACTCGACCTCGCGGGTGGAGAGTCCTTCAAACGAAGTGACTATCCAGGCCTCGTGCTGGCGTGCCATTTCAATAAACAGTTCGCGGCCCGCCGTCGTTAGCCGCACACGGTAGGCGCGGCGGTCACCTTCGACATCCAGGCGCTCGACCAAGCCTTCAGCCACCAGCTGGTCGGTGATGCCGGTGACGTTGCCGCCGGTGACCATCATGCGGCGCGACAGCTCGTTCATCTTCAGTCCGTCGGGGTTGCGCTCAAGCTGCGCCATCAAATCGAAGCGCGGCAGCGTGGTGTCGAATTGTTCGCGCAACTGGCTGCGCACCTGCTTTTCAACCAGTTGCGTGCAGGTCAGCAGGCGTAGCCATAGCCGCAAAGTCTGGTGGTGGTCGCTGCGTGCGCGTTCTTCCATGTCCATATGAAGTCCTGGTTTTTATTGGTTCGCAGCCATTTTTGACAGTAAAAATAGAATTTTTTAGAATCTCAAGGCTGTTTTTGCTTCGAAATTTCACGGTACAACTGGTCCCGGCCACTCAGGTAAGGCAATGGCCAGTCAACATGCCGGCTTTGCAGTTTTGCAGCCTCATGCAGCGTCCAAGCCGGGTCAGCCAAATGTGGCCTAGCAATGGCGCACAGGTCGGCGCGGCCTGCGGCAATGATGCTGTTGGCCTGGTCGGCCTCGGATATCGCACCGACGGCGATGGTCTGGATGCCGACCTCGTTGCGGATACGGTCGGCAAACGGCGTTTGGTACATCCGGCCATACACCGGCTTGGCGGCGCGCGTGGTCTGGCCTGAAGACACATCGATAAAGTCGCAGCCCACTGTCTTGAAGAACCGTGCTATCTCGACCGCATCATCAGCCGTGTTGCCACCGGGTGCCCAGTCGTGGGCCGAGATGCGCACGCTCATCGGCAGCTGCGCTGGCCACACCGCACGCATGGCGGTAAAAACTTCCAGTGGGTAGCGGCAACGGTTTTGCAGACTGCCGCCGTACTCGTCGCTGCGCTGATTCGTCAGTGGCGTGATAAAGCTCGACAGCAGATAGCCATGCGCGCAATGCAGCTCCAGCCAGTCAAAACCGGCCTCCAGCGCGTAGCGGGTTGACTGCACAAACGCCGCCGTCATGTTGTCCATGTCCTGCCGCGTCATGGCCGTGGGTAGCTGATTGGTCGGGCCGTAAGCGACTGCGCTGGCAGCCAGCAAGGGCCAGTTGCTTGTCGGCAAAGGCTCGTCGGGCGATTCCCAGCCAACTTGTGTCGAGCCTTTTGGCCCGCTGTGCCCCAACTGCATGCCGATTTTTGCGCCTTCGCCCGCACTATGCACAAAATCAACGATGCGCTTGAAGGCTGCGGCCTGCGCGCTGTTCCACAAGCCGGGGCAGCCTGGCGTGATGCGCCCCTCGGGTGAGGGCGATGTCATTTCAACAAACACCATCGCCGCGCCGCCCATCGCGCGGGAGCCGAGATGCACCAGATGAAAATCCTGCGGCACGCCGTCAATGGCGCTGTAGGTTGCCATGGGGGACACGACGATGCGGTTTTTAAGCTGAAGTTCGCGCACCTTCAAAGGCAGCAGCATGGGTGGCGGCGCCGGTTGGCCGTTGCTTTTGGCCAGCCACTGCTCATAGCCTTGCAGCCATGCGGCATCGCGCACGCGCAGGTTCTCGTGGCTGATGCGTTGCGAGCGCGTCATCATGGAATAAAAAAACTGCTCGGCCTGCATCCCGCTGTAGCGGCCGACGTTTTCAAACCACTCGGTCGAGTTGCGTGCCGCATTCTGAATTTTTAAAACCTCTACCGAGCGCACGGCCTCGTAAGCCTGCAAGGTCGCAGCTACATCGTTATTTTTGGAAAAGCAATTCGCCAGTGCAATCGCATCATCAAACGCCAGCATGGTACCGCTGCCAATTGAAAAGTGTGCCGTGTGTGCGGCATCGCCCATTAAAACAATCGGTACGTCTTTGCCATTGATAGGCTCGGCGCCGGGCCGCCCCAAGCCGAGCGCGCCCCCTTGGGGGGCCAGGCCGGAGGCCGCTGGGGGCAATGTTAGGTGATGCACCCAGTGCTCGCAGACCACACGCGGAAAGCGAATCCAGATGGCCGAGCCGCGCACATGCGTGGCGTTGTTCATCAGCGCATGGCCACCCAGGTACTTTGCGAACAGGCGCTCGCAAAAGGCAATGCCATCGGCTTGACTCATCGCGTCCAGGCCATGCGCCTTCCACACCGCCTCTGGCGTTTCAACAATAAAGGTGGAGGTGTTGTCGTCAAACTTGTAGGCGTGCGCGGCAAACCAGCCGTGCTCGGTCTGCTCAAACGCAAAGGTAAATGCATCAAAGGTTTTGTGTGTGCCCAGCCAGACAAAGCGGCAGGCCCGCAGCTCTACATCGGGCTTGAAGGTTTGCGCATAGCGGCTACGGATGCGGCTGTTCAGGCCGTCACTGGCAATCACCAGATCGGCGTTGTACTGCGCTGCGATGGACTGGTCGTCCTGCACATCGGTTTCAAAAACCAGATCAACGCCAAGCGCCATGCAGCGCTCCTGCAAAATGTTCAGCAGCCGCTTGCGGCCTATGCCGCAAAAGCCATGGCCACCCGAGCGCACGCTGCGCCCTTTGAAAAACATTTCGACATCGTCCCAGTGGTTGAACGCATCGCCAATCAGCTGGGCGCTGACCGGATCGGCCACACGCAGATTGCCCAGCGTTTGGTCCGACAGCACCACGCCCCAGCCAAAGGTGTCAAAAGGGCGATTGCGCTCGATCACCGTCACGCTGTGTGCGGGGTTTTGCAGCTTCATCAGCAAGGCGAAATACAAACCCGCCGGACCACCACCCAAACAAAGAATGTGCATGACAAAATTGCCTTGTTGATTAATTGAGTCTTAATTGTTTAAGTTTAAAGTATTTTCGTCAAGTACTGTTTGATTTGTGTTTGTTTCATTTGTCCTGCCGCTTGATCTATTTCGATGCTTGTTGGAAATAACCGACACTAGCAGCCGGTCGGACTTTGGCGGTAGCGGCAGCGGCTGCAAAAGCGCCGCAGCGGTCTATTTTTCAGCGGCTTTTTGTCTTGGGAATGGGGCTCAGACCGGATGTGCCAGATGTGATGTGCCGCATGTCTTGGACTCAGGTTATGGACAGTTCCACAGAGCCGAAGGACGGCAGTAAAAACTCCACCCGCTGGCCTGCTACCGGGAATTGCGACTTCACCAGGCTGCCAGTGGTGACTAGGTCACCCGCGCGCAAGCTAAGCCTTCGATCAGCGAGGCTGTTGGCGAGCCAGGCCAGCGCAGCGGCCGGGTTGCCGAGAACATCACGCCCGAAGCCGCGCCCCACTTCCTGTCCGTCGATGCGTGCAATGCCCTGGATGTCGGCCAGCGCCTGGAAGTCCCCGCAGGCGCAGGCCGGGCCGAGCACCAGGCCTTGGTTCCACGCGTTGTCAGCCACCAGCGTCAGGATGGAAGTCTTCAGTGCGGCGTAGTCGGCGCGGCGGTCATCGGCAATCTCGAGTGCGGGATAAGCGCAGGCCACGTGCTCCAGGATGCTGGCGCCGGTCCATGGTGTGCCGATGGTCGGCAGGTCGCGCGCCATCCTGAAGGCGATCTCGAACTCGATGATCAGCCGTCCATACGCAGCGCCCGAGATGGCCTGGCCGGCCTGCTGCAACTGATCACTGAAGAGGCGGCCTGACACCGAATCGTGAAACCCCACCATCTCACGCATGGCGGGCGTGGTCAGCGCGATCTTGTAGCCCGCCAGCGTCGTCTTCCGTTGGCGCAGCAGCAGAGCCACGTACGCATCTTGCGCATGGTAGGCCGCTTCGGTACTGGCCAGTGCCAGCGATCCGCCGAGTGCCGAAAAGGGCTCGCCGGTGGCATGTTGCCGCAGCAGTTCTTTTGCCGCAGTTTCTGACAGATGCCTCTGTGCCGTGTCTGTTGTCATATTTTTCCTTTTGCGTTCATGCTGGTTTCGACCTTGCCTATTGGTGTCCGCACAAAGTCTGGATAAGCGACTCTGCGTAACACTCAAGGTGCCTGGAACCCGGCGGCCCGGTAAGTTAGCACCCGCGTATCGCGAAAACCACTGCTGTCATACGGGTCCAGCGGCAGGATGGGGGTGGTTTCGTGAATCACGCGTGCGCCTCGATGTACCAGTGCGGCACGGCTTCCACCTGGGTGAACAGTTTGCCAAAAATGCTCAGCAATTGCGTCCATGCAGCCGCGTTGGCAACTTCAGACGCCAGTGGGTCAAACCAGTGCTCGAAGCCGCCGCGCAGCGCGTTGTAGTCGGTTGGCTGCCAGTGCGCGCGATGCGGGGCCTGCACCAGTTGCCCACTTGCCGTGTCTTGCACAAAGCAGGCGTGGCGGCGTTTGCGGTAGTGGCCGCCATCTTTCAGATGCGCATCGGGCGGCAGCCGGTTCCATGAACTGGTCAAGGCTTGCCAGTCTTGTGCCCAGCTGGCTGCGGGCAGCTGCAAGGTCGTGGTCAGCTCTGATGGGGACAGCAGGCTGAGACCGTCCTGGCTCAGGCCCTGGGCGGCAGGTTTTTGAACGGTGGCGATATTGAACATGACGCTATTTTCAGGGCATTTCTATAAATTCATTTTTCGGGCGAATTGCGGCGTTGCGCGGTGCTCGCAGGGTTATTGGGGTCAGGCACCAATTTCATTGCGATGCAGAGCATCGTACCCGGAGGGTGTGCCAAAGGCACGATGAATTTGGACTCTGACCCGAAAAACCCTTCCGGTTCCTGCGCTCCGGGCGCCTTGCACCTCATCCCGAAAATCTGAATTTCTAGAAGTACCCTTCAGTCAGTACAGGCGCTTGCGGCTGGCATCGCCATTAATCATGGAAGCAGGTCTATATTGACAGCGCAATAACCTTTCATAATGAGCCGACTAATCTTCAGAAGGAGTGCCTCAATGCTCTACAAATTCAAATCAAAAAACGTGGGCGATGTCATCATGCTGGAAGCCAATGGCCGCAAGATACTTGAAATCATTGGCAAGGATGCCGGAGCCAAGGGCATCATCCTGGCCGAACAGATGCTGGGTGCCATTGCCGCGCTTGAGGCTGCCATTGCGCATGAAGCGTCTCACGCTGGGTCGGGCGATAAAGATGCAGATGCAGTACTCGGCGATGGCTTGGGGTTGCGCCAGCGTGCCATGCCGTTTATCGACATGCTCAAGCGAAACCAGAGCGCAGGCGATGAAGTTGTCTGGGGTGTCTGAAGAATATATGGTCCCCACGTTTGTTGCGTCCCGTTGAGAGTTAACAAAACCGTGGGCAAACTGCGTGCGGCAGTAAAGCAAAACAGTCGCGCAGGTGTGCTCGACGCTAAGTCAGAGCTCTACGTCATCTTGCTCGGTGGCTGCGGCAATCGACTGGTGCAAGAGATTCTGGGCGGGTTGTTGGCGCGAGTCAGCCTGCTACGTTCGACCTCGCTGATGTTGCCGGACCGTTTACCGCGTAGCATGGAGGAAATCGAAAAACTGCTGCAATGCATTCAAGCCCGTGACGCCAAAGGGGCCGAAAAGATTTCCTACAAGCACGTCCAGAACGCCGAAAAGGCTGCGCTGGGCGTTTTCAAACAACAACATCAATCCATTCCCCCCAACCCTAGGAGAAATCGTATGAATCGTGAAGCATTTGAAAAAGGTCTCAAGACCCGCCGTGAAGTTTTGGGCGCTGACTATGTGGATAACTCCATCAAGAACGCCGACGACTTCAACATGCCCATGCAAGAGCTAGTCACCGAATACTGCTGGAACGAAATCTGGAACCGCCCCGGTCTGGAGCGCAAGACCCGCAGCTTTCTGAACTTGGCGATGATTGCCGCGCTCAACCGTCCGCATGAACTCAAGCTGCACGTGCGTGGTGCCATCAACAATGGTCTGACCAAGCAAGAAATCCAAGAAGTATTCCTGCAAGTCGCCATCTACTGCGGCGTGCCGGCGGCCATTGACAGCTTCCGCGTGGCCAAGGAAGTCTTCAAAGAAATGGGTATCTGACGTGGCACAGATCAAGCTTGGTTTCTTGGGCCTGGGCATGATGGGTCTGCCCATGACGCGCAACCTCTTGCGCGGCGGTTTTGCCGTCGCAGGATTTGACCTGCAAGCGACAGCAGCAACGGTATTGCAAGGCGAGGCCGGGTACCGTGTGGCCAGCGCGCCCGACGATGCGGCAAAGGATGCTGACGTGCTCATCCTCATGCTGCCTAGCAGCAAGGTGGTGGACGACCTGCTCTGGACGCAAGGGCTAGCCCAGCGCTTGAAGCCCGGGCAAGTGATGCTGGACATGAGTTCCTCAGACCCTATCTGCTCGCGCGAAAACTCTCAAAAACTCCAGGCGCTAGGCATTCACTTTGTGGATGCCCCTGTCTCAGGTGGCGTCAAGCGCGCCATTGACGGCTCCCTGTCTATCATGATGGGCGGCGAAATTGCGCAGATCGAAGCTGTGCGCCCGATCCTGCTGGCCATGGGCAAGACTTTGGTGCATGTGGGCGCCGCAGGCGCAGGCCACGCCGTCAAAGCCCTGAATAACTACGTCTCCGCCTCCGGCTTGTTGGCCGTCTGCGAAGCCTTGGTGGCCGCTGAGAAATTTGGCATTGATCCGCACCTAGTGAACCAAGTGTTCAACGCCTCCACCGGGAAAAACAACACCACCGAAGTCAAGGTCGAAAACTTTATGTTGTCCGAGAAGTTCAACTCCGGTTTTGCCCTTGCGCTCATGCGCAAGGATCTGCAGACCGCACAAACCTTCATCGACCGCATGGGCACGCCTGACGACTTCGCGCAAACCTGCTTGAAGACCTGGATGGCCGCCGAAGCCGGCCAGGGCCAAGGCTCGGATCACACCGCGATGTATAGACACATTCGGGGCCGTTGATGAGTCTGATTTTGCCCCAGCTCCAAGCCGCGCGGCTATCCGCGCAACAACGCCAGCCCAGTCCCATCAAACGGCACTGCTGGTTGGAAGTTTGGGTTCCACTGAAAGTGTTACCCGCCCATGGTTTTGAAACACGTCGGAAATATGACTCCCACGCTTGTCACTGCGTATACTTTGCTGCCCGCCGAGAGGGCAGTCCCGCCTAAGGGCGGCCTGTCGGCGGGACTTCTGGCCTCCCACTTCTCCGACTTCTATTTGTAACTACGGGCATCCTCTATGACCTTGCCGTCGTTGGGCAGGCTGCCGGGCGCTACGAGTTCTACTGTGCCGCGCAGTTTGGTGACATCGCGAATCGCCTCGCTAATTCGCAGATCCAGCCCTGCAATGGTAGATGACACCTCGACCTGGAAAAGCATGGCATCGTTGGCCATCTCGCCGCTGACTACCAGCCTGGCCTTGTGTACTTCCGGAAAACGCCGTGCAATCGTTGCCACCTGCCCCGGATGCACGAACATGCCCCTGATCTTGACCGTCTGGTCGGCGCGGCCCATCCAACCCTTGATGCGCATATTGGTGCGGCCAGTCGGGCAGTTGCCCGGCAACACCGCTGACAAATCGCCGGTGCCAAAACGAATCAGCGGGTAGTCGGGGTTGAGTGTGGTGACGACCAGCTCGCCGACTTCGCCTTCAGCCACCGGGTCGCCAGTGCCTGGCCGAACGATTTCGACAATCACACCTTCGTCCAGCACTAGGCCTTCGCGGGCTTCGGTTTCGTAGGCGATGAGGCCCAGATCGGCGGTGGCGTAGCTCTGGTAGATGGTCAGACCGTGGTCGGCAAACCAGTCGCGCAGGCTGGGCGGCAGGGCCTCGCCGCCGGTCAGCCCCTTGCGGATGCTAGAAATGTCACTGCCGGTCTCTAAGGCCTTCTCGACCAGGATGCGCAGGAAGCTTGGCGTTCCCATGTAGGCATCGGGCCTGAGCTCGGCAATCGCCTGTAGCTGCTGCTCGGTCTGCCCTACGCCGGCCGGGAACACGCTGCAGCCGATCGCGTGCGCGCCGGATTCCATGATGAAGGCGCCCGGTGTCATGTGATAGCTGAAGGCGTTGTGGACCAGGTCGCCAGAACGGAAGCCGGCGGCGAACAGCGCACGGGCCGAACGCCAGTAGTCTGTGCGCACGCCCTCGGGCTCGTAAATCGGTCCGGGCGAGGCAAAAATGCGCGCTATTCCGGGGCCGCGCAGCAGGCTGGAAAAGCCGCCAAAGGCGTCGCCCGGGCGGCCGGCCTGTTGCCGCTCGAACAGCTCGGGCTTGCGGGTGACAGGAAGCTGTGCCAGCGCCAGGCGCGATGTGATGCCCGCAGCCTCTACCCCCGCCAGGATGGCCGCAAACGCCGATGCCGCCTTCTGCGCGTGCGCCACCAGGCCCGGCAGCGCAGCCATCAGTTGGGCTTCGCGCTCGGCGGGCTCGCGCGTTTCCAGAAGATCAAAGTACTCAGTCACCTGCACTTTCCTCAGGCGAGCCAGCGCTTGCGGCGTTTGTAACTCTTGACGTCCTTGAAGCTCTTGCGCTCGCCACCGCCGACGCCGAGGTAGAACTCCTTCACGTCCTCGTTGTTGGCGAGGTCGCTGGCCAGGCCGTCCATCACAACCCGGCCGCTTTCCATGATGTAGCCATAGTCGGCGTATTTCAGCGCCATGTTGGTGTTCTGCTCGGCTAGCAGGAAGGTGACCTTCTCTTTCTGGTTAAGGTCTTTCACGATGTTGAACACCTCTTCGACGATCTGCGGTGCCAGCCCCATCGAAGGCTCGTCGAGCAGCACCACACTCGGGTTGGCCATCAGTGCCCGACCGATGGCGCACATCTGCTGCTCGCCGCCCGAGGTGTAGGCCGCCTGCGAGTTGCGCCGGGTTTTCAGCAGCGGGAAATAGTTGTAGACCTTTTCCAGATTGGCTGCCACTTCTGCCTTGTTTTTTCGGGTATAGGCACCCGTCAACAGGTTTTCTTCAATCGTTAAATGCGCAAAGCAGTGCCGTCCCTCCATCACCTGGATCACGCCGCGCTGCACCAAGTCGGCCGGTGACAGGTTTTCGATGCGCTCGCCACGCAACTCGATCGAGCCTTTGGTCACTGCGCCACGCTCACCCTTGAGCAGGTTGGAGATGGCGCGCAGCGTGGTGGTTTTACCCGCCCCATTGCCGCCCAGAATGGCCACAATGCGGCCTTCGGGCACCTGCAGGGACACGCCCTTGAGCACGAGGATCACATGGTTGTAGATGACCTCGATGCCGTTGACATTGAGAACGATGGGCCGTGGCTCCAAGCCTGGCTGCGCAGGATTGGACGGCCCATCGGTAGTCGGCGTCAAGCCGGCGGTGTGCGCATCCATGCTCATTAGCTCTGGCAATCCGCCGGCGTGCGGCGTGTCAGCTTCTTCTCGACGGCGTACTTGTCAGCCGCCGCCCTGACCATGGGCTTGATGATCTGCTCGTCAGCCTGGTACCAGTCGGAGCTGAAATTCCACTTGGAACCGTTCCAGGTATGGATGCGCGCCCAAGAGGCTCCCATGTGGTCCAGGCATGAGGTGCTGACCGGACGCATCACGCCCTTGAAGCCCAGCGCATCCAGTTTGGCTTGGGTGAGGTTGAGGTTCTCATAACCCCAGCGGGCCTGTTCCCCGGTCATGACCTTGCCTTTGCCGAAGCGCTCCTGTGCAGCGCGTACGCCCTCGACCGCGAACATGGCGGCCGACAAGCCGCGCATGTACAGCACCTCGCCAACCTCTTCCTTCGGACCCGTGCCTTGGCCTTTGGCGTGAACCATGGACAGGATGTCCTTGGTGACTTTTGCGTCGTGCTCGGCGCCGTGTTGCAGGGCCAGCGCGTTGTAGCCCTTGGCGCCATCTTCCACGCCCTTCACATCGGGTTCGGCACCCGACCACCACACGCCGTACATTTTTTCACGTGGATAACCGGTGGCCTGCGCCTCTTTGAGCGAGGTGGAGTTCATCACCCCCCAGCCCCACAGCAACACGTAATCAGGCTTCGCCTGACGGACCTGCAGCCAGGTGGCCTTTTGTTCCACGCCCGGATGGGTCACAGGCAGCAGTTGCAGGCTGAAGCCGTGCATTGCGGCACGCTCTTGCAACAGCGGAATTGGCTCCTTGCCATAGGGGCTGTCGTGGTAGACCAGCGCAATCTTCTTGCCCTTGAGCTTGCCCAGGCCGCCCTCCTTTTTTCCAATGTGCTGAATCAGAACGTCGGCTGCACCCCAATAGGTTCCCACCAGCGGGAAGTTCCACTTGAACACGCCGCCATCAGCCGATTCGCTGCGGCCATAGCCGGAGGTAATCAGCGGAATCTTGTCACCGGGTGCTTTTTCAGTCAGGGCAAACGTGATGCCGGTCGACAGCGGCTGAAACACCGTGGCACCCCCATGTTTGCCTTTCAGGCGTTCATAACACTCGACGCCGCGGTCTGTTGCGTAGCCGGTCTCGCACTCCTCCACCAGGGTCTTGACGCCGTTGATGCCGCCTTTGGCATTCACCAGCTTCATGTAGTCGGCCATGCCGTTGGCAAAAGGTACGCCATTGGGCGCGTAGGCGCCGGTGCGGTAGACCAGCGAAGGAAAAAACTGCTCCTTGGCCTGGGCAAAGGCGCCCGCACCAGCAGTGGCCACCAAACCGGCCAGCAAAATATTACGAATTTTCATGAAAGTCTCCTAAAGTATGGGCACTCAAATGCCTGTGGTTAACGAACGAAAAATTACGCGGAACAAAACGAACATCCAACATCCAAAACATCCCTGATTAGTTGGGGACAGAGCTTACTCACTTCGTGTAGTTACGGTCTGTCCCGCAAGGCATTAATGAGGGAAAGGCCACAGCCGCAACTTCTGCTTGGCCACACTCCAGAGCCTGGCCAGACCATGCGGCTCGACGATCAGGAACCACACGATCAGCGCGCCGAAGATCATGAACTCGGCATGGACCACCAGTGCCGTTGAAATCTCCACGCCGACCAGCGCGCCGAGCGCGGGCAGGAACTGATTCAGAAAAATCGGCAGTACCACGATGAAGGCCGCGCCAAAGAAGCTGCCCATGATCGAGCCCAGGCCGCCGATGATGACCATGAACAGCAACTGGAATGAGCGATCCACGGAGAAAGCCGCGGGTTCCCAGGAACCCAGGTGTACAAATCCCCACAGGCCGCCGGCCACACCGACAATGAATGAACTGACCGCAAACGCGCTGAGCTTGGCGTACATCGGGCGAATGCCGATCACCGCGGCAGCCACGTCCATGTCGCGAATCGCCATCCACTCGCGGCCGATCGCGCCGCGCACCAGGTTCTTGGCGAGCACCCCAAACACCACCAGCACCGCCAGACAGAACAGGTACTTCTGCAGCGGCGTCTCGATGCTCCAGCCAAAGACCTGGAGGTTGGACACCGAGACCGATCCCGAGGGGGTGTTGTTGGTGAACCAGCCGATACGCAGGAACGCCCAGTCGCAGAAGAACTGCGCGGCCAGCGTCGCCACGGCCAGGTACAGACCCTTGACGCGCAGGCTGGGGATACCGAAAAACATGCCCACCAGCGTGGCAAAGAAACCGCCCGAGAGCAGCGCCACGATCAGCGGCATGCCTTCGATGCGCACAAAGGTGTTGTAGGCCGCGTAGGCGCCCACCGCCATAAACGCCCCCGAACCCAGCGAAATCTGGCCGCAGTAGCCCACCAGAATGTTCACCCCCAGGGCGGCCAGCGCCAGGATCAGGAACGGAATCAGGATGGCGCGGAACATGTATTCGTCAACCAGCATCGGAACGCCGACAAAGGCAAACGCGATGAGCGCCAGGATGACCCAACGATCCTGCGCAATCGGGAAGATCTGCTGATCCGCCTTGTAGGTGGTTTTGAATTGGCCGTTTTCTCTGTAAAACATGATGATTTTCCTTGGCGGCGTCAGACGCGGTCAATAATTTTCTCGCCGAACAGCCCTTGTGGACGGAACAGCAGGAACACCAGTGCCAGCACGTAAGCGAACCAGATTTCTATACCGCCGCCGACAAAGGGGCCGAGGTAGACCTCGGAAAGCTTCTCGCCCACGCCGATGATCAAGCCCCCGATGATGGCTCCCGGCACCGAGGTCAGGCCCCCAAGGATGATGACCGGCAAGGCACGCAGCGCCACCGTGGCCAGTGAGAACTGCACGCCCAGCTTGCTACCCCAGATCATGCCCGCCACCAGCGCTGTCACGCCGGCCACGCACCAGACGATGACCCAGATGCGGTTCAGCGGAATGCCGATCGATTGCGCGGCCTGGTGGTCGTCGGCCACGGCACGCAGCGCCCGGCCGGTGCTTGTCTTCTGGAAAAACAGGCTCAGAGTGGCCACCAGCACGGCGGCGATCAAGGCGGCATACAGGTCTTCCTTGTTGATTAGAATGCCTCCCGGAAACACCGAGTCCAGCACGAAGACCGGGTCTTTCGGCATGCCGATATCGATCTTGTAGATGTCGCTGCCGAAGATGGTCTGGCCCAGGCCTTCCAGGAAATAGGTAATACCCAGCGTGGCCATCAGCAGCGTGGCGCCTTCTTGGTTGACCAGGTGGCGTAGCACCAGTCGCTCGATGAACCAGGCCACGATGCACATGATGAGGCCGGCAATCACGAAGGCCGCTAGGTTGGCGCCCAAGCGGCTTTCGATGCCGGTCCACTGCGGAATCCATTCCGCGAAGCGGGCCATCGCCAGCGCAGCGAACAGCACCATTGCGCCCTGGGCGAAGTTGAAGACGCCGGAGGCCTTGAAGATCAGCACAAAGCCCAGCGCAACCAGCGAATAGAGCATGCCGGCCATCAGGCCGCTCATCAGTGTTTCCAGAAAAAATGCCATATTGATTTATCCGTATTCAGTGCGAAGTTCCGAGGTAGGCCCGGAGCACGTCTTCGTTATTGCGCACCTCGTCGGGCGTGCCGTCGCCGATTTTCTTGCCGTAGTCCAGTACCACGACGCGGTCCGAAATATCCATCACCACGCTCATGTCGTGTTCGATCAGCACGACGGTGGTTCCGAACTCGTCATTCACATCAAGCACAAAGCGGCACATGTCCTGCTTTTCTTCGACGTTCATGCCGGCCATCGGTTCGTCGAGCAATAGCACCTGCGGCTCCATCGCCAGCGCGCGCCCCAGGTCCACGCGTTTTTGCAGGCCGTAGGACAGTTGCCCGACTGCCGTCTTGCGGTAGGCCTGGATTTCCAAGAAGTCGATGATTTTTTCAACCGCTTCGCGGTGCTTGAATTCTTCCTTGCGCGCCGGGCCCACGCCCAGCGCCTGCAGCAGCAGGTTGCTCTTGATCTTCAGGTTGCGCCCCGCCATGATGTTGTCGAGCACACTCATGCCCTTGAACAGCGCCAAGTTCTGGAAGGTACGCGCCACGCCCATGACGGCCACCTGATGGCTGTTCATGTGCTTGAAGGTCTGGCCGCGAAAGCTGATGGTTCCCTGCTGCGGCGTGTAGACGCCGTTGATGCAGTTGAGCATGGAGCTTTTGCCGGCGCCGTTGGGCCCGATGATGGCGCGGATCTCGTGCTCCTTCACATTGAAGGAAATGTCCGACAGGGCCTTGACCCCGCCAAAACTCAAACTGATATTGTTTACATCAAGAATGACATCGCCGATTTTTTTAGCCATCACGCAGCCGCCTTTACTGCATCAAATGTTTTGCTATCGCTGATAGCTAAAGTCGCGCTGACATTGCCACTGCGGCCGTCTTCAAACTTCACCACGGTTTCAATGAACTGCTTGGCCTGGCCGTTGTACAGCGCGTCGATCAGCGGTTGGTATTTGTCACCAATAAAGCCACGGCGCACCTTGTTGGTGCGGGTCAACTCGCCGTCATCTGCGTCAAGCTCCTTGTGCAATATCAGGAAGCGGCTGACCTGTGAGCCTGCGAGCAAGGCGTCTACGCTGAGGTCGACATTGACTTTTTCGACGCACTCCTTGATGAGCTGGTAGACCTCTGGTTTTTGTGCCAGGTCGGTGTAGCCCGCATAGGGCAGGTTGCGCCGCTCGGCCCAGTTGCCGACTGCGTCGAAGTCGATATTGATGAAGACACAGACTTTTTCACGACCATCGCCATAGGCCACGACCTCTTTGATGTACGGGAAAAATTTCAATTTATTCTCAACATACTTGGGTGCAAACATGGCACCATCGTTGGCGCCGCCCTTGATGCGGCCGACGTCCTTCACGCGGTCAATGATCTTCAGGTGACCATGTGCATCAATAAAACCGGCGTCGCTGGTGTGGTACCAGCCGTCAGCGGTCAGCACCTCTGCGGTGGCGGCCGGGTTTTTGTAGTATTCCTTGAGCAGGCCTTTTGACTTGACCATGATCTCGCCGTTGTCGGCCACTTTGATTTCAACGCCCGCAATCGGCACGCCAACCGTGTCTGCACGCGCTTCGTTGTCGGGCTGTAGGCAGACAAATACAGCAGTCTCGGTTGAGCCGTAAAGCTGCTTCAGGTTGATGCCTATGGAGCGGTAAAACGTGAACAAATCCGGGCCAATCGCCTCACCTGCGGTATAAGCCACGCGGACCCGCGAAAAGCCCAGCGTGTTGCGCAGCGGGCCATACACCATGGCGTTGCCTAGGCTGTAAAGCAGGCCGTTCAGCGCACCGGTCGGCTTGCCATCCATGCGATCAGGTCCGACGCGTTTTGCAATGTCCATGAAAAAGTTGAACATGCCGCGCTTGATGCGCCCGGCATCTTCCATGCGGATCATGACGGTCGTCAGCAGGCCTTCAAATACGCGCGGCGGTGCAAAGTAATAGGTTGGCCCGATCTCCTTGAGGTCAATCATCACCGTGGCGACGCTCTCAGGGCAGTTGACGACATAGCCGCAAACCAGCCACTGCGCGTAGCTGAAAATGTTCTGACCTATCCAGGCTGGTGGCAGGTAGGCCAGCACTTCTTCAATCGACGTGAGTTTGTCGAAATCGGCGCCGGCCTGGGCGCGGTCCAGCAATGTGTTGTGTGTGTGGACGACGCCCTTGGGGTTGCCGGTGGTGCCGGAGGTGAAGAACATGGCGGCCACATCATCAGGCTGCGTTTTTTCGACCTGTTCACGAAAAAACCCGGGCTGCTCGCCAGCGAAGGCCTGGCCCGAGGCGATCAGCGCATCCAGCGCGACCAAACCTGGCTCCTGGTAGTTACGCAGGCCGCGTGGGGCATCAAAAATAATGTGAGCCAGCTGCGGGCACTGGTCGCGAATCTCCAGCAGTTTGTCAACTTGCTCCTGGTCTTCGACCATCGCAAAGCGGACCTCGGCGTTGGTGATGGGAAACACGCATTCGGCGCCCACCGCGTCCTGGTACAGCGGCACCGCAATCGCGCCCAGCGACTGCGCCGCCAGCATGGTGGCGTACAGGCGTGGCCGGTTCGCGCCTATGACCACCATGTGCTCGCCGCGTTGCAGCCCGGCCTGGTGCAGACCGCAGGCAATGTGTTCAACCAGTGTTGCCATGCCGGCCCAGCTGTGCGCCTGCCAGATGCCGTATTCCTTCTCGCGCATGGCCGGCGCCGCGGGGCGCTCGGTTGCATGTTTCAGCAGCAAAAGGGGGAAGGTGGTTTGCATTCGGTAGCTTGTCTCCAGGGTGAAGTCCGGTGCCCATGAGGCATGAAAAACGGAGTATGCGCTGGATACTAGGCCTTGGTTTGACGTTTTGGTGTCGTTTTGACGACAATTTAGGGGATACCCCTCCCCGGACTTTCCCGGAGTCCCTCGCAGCCGCCTTTTTATTGACCGATGTCATTGATCTGACCCTTCAACAGCGCCCCAGGAAACGGCCCGTTTCAACCGGCGGATTTCTGTTCTAGCCGTACTGGCGCATCGCCCGTCACGTCCCGGCGGCCTGAACCGGCTTGTCGATCAGGTAGACCGTTCCGTGCATGCTGGCCACATACGAGTCGTCACGGCCGCGCATGATGTTGACGCGGTAGCTGCCCACCTTGCGTGAGCGAGAAACCTCGATGGCATGCGCCACGAGCCATTCACCCTCCTCCACTGAGGACGCGATGCTGATCTGCCCGTCGATCAGGGTTGCGATTGTGCCGTACGAGTTGCACGCCAGTCCGAGAGCCGTGTCTCCCAGAGAGAAGATCACGCCGCCATGGCATCGGCCGTTGAAGTTGATGTGCTGCGGGCCGACCCGCATCCGCACCGTCGCGGTCCCGCGCGATGCGGCCACAAGCTCCAATCCAACATGCTTGGCAAAACCGTCGGCCCCGATCAGCTTCTCCAGCAGCTTGCGGACGCCCTGTGATGCGGTCGGGTCGTGCCGGGTGCCGCGCTGCCCGCGCCCGGCCAGCCAGTCAACGAGTTCGCCGATGCCCTGGCCGGATGTGGCAACTGTTTTCAGTACCGGCGGCGCGGCGGACTGGTCGCGCCTGAGGGCCAGCATCGCAAGAAGCTCGCTTTCCGTGCGCCGTGCGTCCGGCAGATCTGCCTTGCTGACCACGAACGCATCGGCAATTTCGAGAATGCCAGCCTTTATCGCCTGAATATCGTCGCCCAGCCCCGGCGGGCAGACCACCAGCCGCGTGTCGGCGATGCGTGTGATATCGATCTCCGACTGGCCTGCCCCCACGGTCTCAACGATGACGATATCGAACCCGGCCGCATCGAAAACGTCGATGACGTCCGCCGCCGCCCTGGCTAGGCCGCCGAGATGGCCGCGCGATGCCAGCGAACGGATGAACACGCCCGCGTCGGCCTGGTGCTTGCCCATGCGGATGCGGTCGCCCAGCACCGCACCACCAGTAAAGGGGCTGGAAGGGTCTATAGCGACTACGGCGACGCTTTGACCGCGCGACCGCAAGTCCGTGATCAGCGCCGAGATCAGCGTGGATTTGCCGCCGCCGGGAGGGCCCGTGACCCCGATGACGTGCGCCCGTCCAACGTGCTCCGCGAGCGCCGCCCGGATCACATATGCCGTCTCGTCCTGGTTTTCTAGAGAGGTGATGGCGCGCGCCACCGTGCGGCGGTCTCCGGCCAGGATGCCAGCTATTGGAAACACATTTTTCATACGACAGTCAACGGATGACCAAAGCCCATTTCACGGCGCAGCGTCCCGCAGATCTCACCGTGGGTGACGCCGGCCTCGGCCGCCACAACCACCTGCTCGAACACGTTTCCGTCCTTTGTATTAGCCGTGCGCGCCAATCCATCCAGTGCCTTTTCGACCGCCGAAGCCGAGCGGTTCGCCTTGAACTGCGCCAGCTTCCCGATCTGCGAATTCATGCGTTCGCGGTCCGGATACTCGAGCGACGGGTAGTCGGTCGGGTTTTCCTCGACCTGGTACGCGTTGACACCAACGACAGTCTCCTCGCCCGAATCGACGCGCTTCTGGAATTTGAAGGCCGACTGGCCGATCATCTGCTGGACCAAACCCTGCTCGACCGCCTTGTACATGCCTCCGGTGGCATCGACAAGGTCGATGATCGACTCGATTTTCCCCTGCATCTGGTCGGTCAGCGTCTCGACGTAGTACGACCCGCCTAGGGGGTCGATCACGTCAGTGAGGTGGGCTTCTTCCCGAAGGATGTTCTGCGTCGCCACGGCGATGCGCGCCGCCTCGGTCGTCGGCGTCGAGAACGCCTCGTCATAGCCATCGGTGTGAAGCGATTGCAGCCCGCCAAAGATGCCGGCCATGGCCTGGACGGTGACGCGCGAAATGTTGTTCAGCGGTTGCTGGCGCGTGAGGTCAACACCGGACGTCTGCGCGTGGAACTTGAAGCGCCAGGAGCGCGGGTCTTTCGCGCCGAAACGCTCACGGCACAGCTTGGCCCATATCCGCCGCCCGGCACGGAACTTGGCGACTTCCTCGAAGAGGCTGACCGAAATGTCGAAGAAGAAGGTGAAGCGCGGCAGAAAACTGTCCGGGTCCATTCCGCGCGCGATGCAGTCTTCCGTGTACTGGATGGCCGAGCAGAGCGTGAACGCCATCGCCTCTGCCGGCGTGGCGCCCGCCTGCTGCATGTGCTGCCCGACGATGGACAAAGGGTTCCAGCCTGGAACGTGCTTGTTGACAAACTCGATATGGTCCACCACGATCCGCCGGGCGCCTTGCAGCGCGATACGGAAGAACATGTGGTTGGCCACGAAGTGGGAAATGCAATCGCTTTGGTTGGAGGTACCAGTGATTTTGGTCCACGGGATGTCGCGCCGTTTGGCAACGGCCAGCTCGAAGGCCAGCAACGTGAACGGCGACGGATCGTTCATGGCTGTGGACAGATCGCCTATAGGAACGCCGTCTAGCGCGCGCTGCATGTCCTCGACGTGGTTGATGACAGTGCCGCAGGTTCCTAGTAGCTCGGCAGGGACTTCGTCGGCATCGTAGCCGCGATAGACCGAATTGCACGGGATGAGCGACAGTGCGGACGCGCCCAGTCCCAGCATTTCCTTCACGCGCGCGTTGAAGTCCTCGGGCACGCCCAGGCCCACCAGTTGCCGCTGCGACCAACTGCGGCCGCGGTACATCGTAGGATAGATGCCGCGGGTATATGGGTATTCGCCTGGGAACCCCAGCGCGTCGAGATAGTCCGTGCCGGACCAGTCAGTCGGGCCATACAGGGGCTTCACCTTGATGTCGGAGCGATTCACGACTTCGTCGGCGTCACCCGCACCTTTGCTGAATTCCTTTTCCCAACGCGCGCTGGCTTGCGTCAGCTCGTCCGCGGCGATGTGTGCAGCAGGTTTGTTCATGTGGCGGCTCTTTCCTTGGCTTGGCGTTTTCGCGCCAGAGCGCGCACCTCCGTGACGATGACTTCGAGCGCGGTGCCCGGATGAAAAACCCGGGCGACGCCCGATGCCAATAACGTCGCCTCGTCCTTGGCCGGCACGATGCCGCCGACGATGACCTGGACATCGTCCAGCCCCGCCGCACGGAGCGCATCCATCAGCTGCGGGACGATCAGGTGGTCGGTGGCGAGTGAGGAAATGCCGATCACGTCGGCATCCTCTTCGATGGCCAGCTTGATGACGGTGGGAATTTCCTGCCACGGAGGCGTGTAAATCACCTCCATGCCGGCATCACGCAGGCAAGCCGCGATGATACGGCTCCCCCGGTCGTGGCCGTCGAAACCGATCTTTGTAACGATTACCTTGGGCGGACGTTCATGCATTCTGTGCCTCCTTCAAAAGCCCCACGAATTTGCGCGCCAGGACGCGCGGGGAGTCGCGGCCTTGTGGATCGAACCAGAGAAGCGACCAGTTGAGCGTTCCGATGATCATCAGCCGCAATACCCGGCGGTCCGTTCCCGCAGCGAGCGGCAGGTTTGCAACGACCATCCGAAAAATGCTTTCGTACCTTGCCCGCAGCTCCCGCAGGCGCTCGGCGACAGCGGGAATATCGTCGGGCAAGACGCGGATCAGCACCTGTGCGTAATCGCTGTCTTTAAGCACCACCTCCAGGTGCGCCCTGCACAGGGCCTCGAGCCGCGCCCAAGGCTCGGCCTCTTTCTCCACTGCAGCCTGAGTAACGCGTTCCAGATGGCTTACGCCAGCGCCGTAGACGGCCGCCAGCAACTCTTCCTTGGAAGCGAAGTGGTAGTACACGGAGCCGGGGAGCATGTTGACGCCCAACGCTATGTCGCGCATCGATGTGGCCGCGTAGCCGTGCTTGGCGAAAAGACGCGCAGCAACGTCAAGAAGCTCCTGAACGCGGTTGTCGGAGCGCAGAGGCCGGCTGGGTTTTGCAATTACCGTCATGTCTAATAAAGCAATCGTTTGTTTGGCTTAACTATAGCGGTTCGCCAGGCAAGCTGTTAAGCTGGGGCTGACGTTTTGGTGTCGTTTCGACGACAATTTAGGGGCACCCCTCCCCGGACTTTCCCGGAGTTCTCTCCTTGTCACCCATGCACATTGATCTGACCCTTCACCAGCGCCGCAGGACGCCCACGCCTGACGAACTCCAAGGCATTCCGTGGCTGCGGCTGCTGCGGCCGGATGAGCGCGCACGTGCGGTGGCGCAGTTGCAGGTCAGCGACGCCGCATCCGGCGACTATGTGTGCCGTGTCGGCAGGCCTGTGACCTACTGGTTTGGCGTGGTCGAGGGGCTGCTCAAGATGAGCGCCGACAACGTGCAGGGCCTGACCATGACTTTCACCGGCGTGCCGCCGGGCGGCTGGTTCGGCGAGGGCACAGCCCTCAAGCGCGAGGCTTATCGCTACAACATCCAGGCCCTGCGCAAAAGCGTGGTGGCTGGTTTGCCGGTGGACACCTTTCACTGGCTGCTGGACCACTCCATCGACTTCAACCGCTTCGTGATGAACCAGCTCAACGAGCGCTTGAGCCAGTTCATCGCCGCGCGCGAGATCGACCGCATGACCAACCCCGACGTGCGTGTGGCGCGCAGCTTGGCGGCACTGTTCAACCCGGTGCTGTATCCGGGCGTCGGTGAAATCCTGCGCATCACGCAGCAGGAGCTGGCCTACCTGGTCGGCCTGTCGCGTCAGCGCGTGAACGAGTCGCTGGCGGCCCTGCAATCGCAGGGCGCCATTCGTATCGAATACGGCGGCTTGCGCGTGCTCGACCTGACGGCGCTGCGTTCGAAGGTGTTCGCGCAGAGCAAATAGCGCCAGGCAGCCGGCGACTCAAGGCTGCGAGCTTGGCCGCAAAATCAGTTTGATGACGCCCTAAAATGGGGGTTCCCCTATGTCTGAACAAACTCCCCTCAAACCCCCTGTTGCCGGCGCTGTGCGCGTGCCGGCCGCCTCGGCTGTACCTGCCGGCTCGCCCGGTGCATCGACCGGCACCACCATCCGTCTGAACAAGCGCATGGCCGATCTCGGTCTGTGTTCGCGCCGCGAAGCCGATGACTGGATCATCAAGGGCTGGGTCCGTGTGAACGGCCAGCCTGCGGTGATGGGCCAGCCGGTCGCTTTGGATGCGCGCATCGAAGTAGCGCGTGAAGCCGAGCAGCAGCAGCGCCAGCAGGTCACCATCCTGATCAACAAGCCGGTCGGCTACGTCAGCGGCCAGGCCGAAGACGGCCACGAACCTGCGGTGGTGTTGGTGCAGCCGCAGAACCGCTGGCGTGAGTGCAACAGCCGTATGCGCTGGGGTCATGAGCAGTTGCGCGGGCTGGCCCCAGCTGGACGGCTGGATATTGATTCCATCGGACTGTTAGTGCTTACTCAGGACGGGCGCGTTGCCCGGCAACTAATTAGCGATGACTCGGTGATGGAAAAAGAGTACCTGGTGCGCGTCAGCCTGGGAAATGAAAACCTCAATGTGCAAGCCGCCTTTCCGCCCGAAAAGCTGGCCCTGCTGTGCCATGGCTTGAGCCTGGACGGTCAGGCGCTGCGCCCCGCACAAGTCAGCTGGCAAAATCCCGAGCAACTGCGCTTTGTACTGCTAGAGGGCAAAAAGCGCCAGATCCGCCGCATGTGCGAGCAGGTCGGCCTGTTGGTGACCGGCCTCAAGCGGGTACGCATTGGCCGCGTCAATCTGGGCCATCTGCCGGTTGGGCAATGGCGGTATTTGATGCCGCATGAAGGTTTCTAGGAGTTATTGGTGTCTGACCCCAATAACCCAGCCGTAGGCTAGTCGCACTTGGGCTGACCCCAAAAACTCTCGCTGTTGAAAAAACGGCGTTACAACCCAACTACCCCTTTTCTGAACCTTCCGATTAAGAGACCATGTCCAAAACCCTAGCCTTTCAAGCCGAAGTGGCCCAACTACTCAAGCTGGTCACGCACTCGCTGTATTCAAACCCCGAGATTTTTTTGCGCGAGCTGATCTCCAATGCATCGGACGCCTGCGACAAGCTGCGCTTTGAAGCCCTGAACGATGGGGCGCTGTATGAGACCGATCCGGACTTGAGAGTACGCATCACCTTCGACAAAGCCGCCAAGACACTGACGATCACTGACAACGGCATTGGCCTGTCCAGCCAGGAGGCGATTGACAACCTCGGCACCATCGCCAAAAGCGGCACGCGCGACTTCATGGCCAAGCTGTCGGGGGATCAGAAAAATGACGCGCAACTCATAGGTCAGTTCGGCGTGGGTTTTTATTCTGGCTTTATCGTCGCCGACAAAATCACCGTCGAAAGCCGCCGCGCAGGCCTGCCCACAGCGCAAGGCATGCGTTGGGTCAGCGAAGGAACCGGCGAGTTTGATGTGGCCGAGACAGAACGCGCAGAGCGCGGCACCAGCATCACGCTGCACCTGAAAGAAGAGGCAGAAGATTACCTCAACGCCTACAAACTCAAGGCGGTCATCAACAAATATTCAGACCACATCTCGCTGCCCATCCTGATGGAAAAAGAAGAGTGGAAAGACGGCGAACTGATCTCTGCCACCGACCCCGATGGCGGCAGGCAGCCCGGCGGCATGGTGTTGACAGGTGAATGGGAAACCGTCAACCAGGCCGCAGCACTGTGGACGCGCGCCAAAAAAGACATCACGCAAGACCAGTACGACGAGTTTTACAAACAGATCAGCTACGACCAACAAGCGCCACTCGCCACCACGCACAACCGCGTTGAAGGGGCTACTGAATACACGCAGTTGCTGTTTATCCCCAGCAAAGCACCGATGGACATGTTCAACCGCGACAAGGCCGCGGGCGTCAAGCTCTACGTCAAACGCGTCTTCATCATGGACGATGCGCAGGCGCTGATGCCCACGTATTTGCGCTTCGTCAAGGGCGTGGTCGACTCAAACGATTTGCCGCTCAATGTCTCGCGTGAGCTGCTGCAAGAAAGCCGCGCCGTCAAAGCCATTCGTGAAGGCTGTACCCGCCGTGTACTGTCGATGATTGAAGACCTGGCGAATGGCAAAAATGAAGGCGATGTCGACAAATTCGCCAGCTTCCAGACCGAGTTTGGCGCGGTGCTGAAAGAAGGCCTGGGCGAAGACTTTGCTAACCGGGATCGTTTGGCCAAACTGCTGCGTTTTGCGTCAAGCACCAGCGACGCCGCGAGCGTCAGCTTTGCCGATTACAAAGCCCGCATGAAAGAAGGCCAGGACGCCATTTACTACATCACCGCCGACACACTCGCGGCAGCCAAGAACAGCCCGCAGCTGGAAATCTTCCGCAAAAAAGGCATTGAAGTGTTGCTAATGGCCGACCGTGTGGACGAGTGGGCACTGAGTTACCTGCACGACTTCGACGGCACGCCGCTGCAGTCCGTCGCCAAGGGCGCGGTTGACCTCGGCAAGCTGCAAGATGAAGATGAGAAAAAAGCCGCCGAAGAAGCGCAAACGACTTTCAAGCCGATCCTCGACAAACTGAAAGAAGCGCTGAAAGACAAGGCGCTTGATGTACGCGCCACCAGCCGCCTGGTTGACTCGCCAGCCTGCCTGGTGGTGCAAGACGGCGACATCTCAACCCAGCTCGCCCGTATGCTCAAGCAAGCCGGCCAGGCCGTGCCCGAGAGCAAGCCGATTCTCGAAGTCAACGCCCAGCACGCGCTGGTTAAAAAGTTACAGAGCACGGCTGACGCAAGTACCTTCGACGACCTGGCCAACATCCTGTTTGACCAGGCCCTGCTGGCCGAAGGCGGTATGCCGGCTGACCCGGCGGCCTATGTGAAACGGGTGAATGCGTTGCTAGTTTGACCTCAATAACTCACTGAACCCATAGCAAAAGCGCTGCCAACACAGCCAGTGGCGCGGTTTCAGCGCGCAGCACGCGCGGGCCTAGGGTTACGGGCTTGAAGCCACTGGCAAGCGCTGCGGCTTCTTCGGTTGGGCTTAGGCCGCCTTCAGGGCCGTTCAGGAATAGCAAGGGCGTTGCGTCGGTCGTGTTGACGGTTCGGGCTAGCGGTTGCGTGCCACCTTGCAGCGACAGCAGTAGTCGTTGGCTGGTGCTGGCTTGTTGTGCCGTGCTTTTCAACCATTGGCTCAAAGAGGTCGCCCCGTGAATCACCGGCACGCGGTTGCGGCCGCATTGTTCACAGGCCGCAATAGCGATGGCGCGCCAGTGGGCGAGTTTTTTCTCGGCGCGTTCGCCACTCAAGCGCAGCACCGAGCGTTCGGCCATCAGCGGTTGAATGCTGGCCACGCCGAGTTCGGTGGCTTTTTCAATCAGCCAGTCCATGCGGTCGTTGGCGGGCATGCCTACAGCCAGATGCACGGCGCGCTTGGCTTCGCGTTCGGTCGCTGTGTAGTGGCCAATGGTGACGTCTACATCGCTGCGGCCCATGCGGGTGACGGTGGCTTCGAACTCGCCTTCATTGGTGCCGACACCATTGAAAAGCGTGATGCGGTCGCCGGGTTGCATGCGCAACACTTGCACATGCCTTGCCGCAGTCGCGGTCAAGCTTAAGGGCTCGCCGCTGGCGAGCCGAGCGTCAACGTAAAAGCGTGCGCTCATGGGGTTAGCACTTCAGGACAGTCAGGGCAGCTCAAAACGTATACCCCACGCGGGTCACGTTGCCTTCAATCTCATCTAACAGCACCATGAATGGCCCGAGTTGGCGGTAACGCGCGGCAGTATTGCGTGCGTATTTGATGAAGCGCGGCGTGTCCAGCAGATACCTTGGTTTGCCGTCGCGCAGTGTGAGTCGTGCAAAGATGCCCAGCACTTTGAGGTGGCGCTGCAAGCCCATCCATTCCACCGCGCGATAAAACTCGCCAAAGTCATCGCCCACTGGCAGGCCGGCTTTGCGCGCTTGCTGCCAATAGCGCACGGTGACTTCTAAAACAAAGTCTTCTTCCCAGGTCAAAAATGCGTCACGCATCAGGCTGGCGATGTCGTAGGTGATGGGGCCGTAAGTTGCATCTTGAAAGTCCAGAATGGATATGGCCCCCACGCTTTTCACTTCGTGTAATGCACTGCCCCCCGAGGGGGCTAATTTTGGCTTCGCCGCACTGCGTGAGCCTAGGGGCGGCCCGTCGGAAAATTGCCTACTCTGATTGTCGGCGACCATTAGATTCCTGGGCATGAAATCGCGGTGAACATAAACCCTAGCGCCATCCAGTGACTGCAAATTACTCGCTTTGATTTGAGCAAACGCGTCGTCAAGCTTGTCCTGAGCATCGTTGCTCAAAGTAACGCCTCTGTGTTTGCCGACATACCACTCGGGGAACAGTGCCAGCTCGCGGCTTAACAGGGCATCGTCATAAGGCGGCAGCACGCCGGGTTTTGACGACAGTTGCCATCGGATCAGCAAGTCGATGGCCTCCATGTATAGCGCGTGGTGCGCGGCGCTGGGTTGCGCAATCGCATCAACGGCTGCGGGTGGTGCGATCACGTCCAGCATAGTTTTGTGCCCAAGGTCATTGAGCAGCATGAAGCCTGTGGCCTCGTCCCAGGCCAGCACGCGGGGTGCGGGAAGGCCTGCATCAAGCATTAAGGCGGCGACTTTTACAAAGGGCTTGCAATCCTCCTGGTCGGGTGGCGCGTCCATGATGATGCAGCTGCTCGTAGCGCCGCTGACGCCGCGGGCCTCAACCCTGAAGTAGCGGCGAAAACTCGCGTCGGCTGAAGCGAGTTGTACGCTGGCCACGTCAAGGCCGTGCTCGAGGGCAATGCTGGTCAGCCAGTTTGAAAAGGCGCTGCCCCGGCTGGGGTCAGACCAAACGATGGCGAGGGCGTTGCTTGGGGCACTCATGGCTGGTCCAGTCGATGGGGGTGGGTGGTCATGGATAATCAGCTTCGATTCTACAAACGGGTTTACCTCTTACCATCGATGCACCCCGCATCTTTTTTATCTCACTTGCCTTTTTTGCGCTCGCCGGTGCCCCGTGCGGTTATCTGCCTAGTGTCGCTTGCCGCGCTGGGCTTGGTGTTTGGGCAGGCGGTACAGGCACAGGACTTGGCTGCCCCGCGACTGGCGATCGAACCAGCCGTGGATGCCGCCAGCCAGCGGCCGGTGCTCAAGGCGAGCCCTATGCTGGCCGAGAAGCCCCCCGAAGGCAATGCCAACAAGCCACCCAGCTTTGTGCGAGGCGACAGTGTTTCGGGCCGCCCGGATCTTGAAACCGTGATAACTGGCGATGCCGAACTGCGCCAGGGAACGAGCGCCATTCGGGCTGACCGCATTGAGCTCTACAGCCCGGACAACACGCTCGATGCGCGCGGTAATGTGCGGCTGAGCACTAAGGGCAACCAGTACCGCGGGTCCTTGCTCAATATACAGCTCGATACCTATGAGGGATATTTTGCAAACCCGAGCTACCGCTTTATTTCCAATGGCGGCAATGGCAAGGCCGACCGGATTGACTTCATCAATGCAAAAACCCTGGTTGCGCATAATGCCACCTACACGACGTGCGAGAGAACAGAGCCAGCGTCTTGGGGAAATCCGGCCTGGATATTGACCGGAACCAGCTTCAAGTTTGACCAAGAGGCGGAAAGCGGTGAGGCGACGGGGGCGGTGCTCAAGTTCAAGGGGGTGCCCATTTTGGCTTCGCCTGTCTTTAGTTTTCCGACCGGCGACAAGCGCAAATCAGGCTTGTTGCCGCCAACGTTTAATGTCGACAGCACCAGCGGCTCGATGGTCACCCAGCCGTATTATTTCGATATAGCGCCTAACCGGGATGCAACGTTTTCCTCCACGCTGATGAGTAAACGAGGCATTGAATTGGGTGGCGAATACCGATACCTCGAAAGGCACTATCGGGGCCGGTTGCGCGGGACTTTTATGCCGAGTGACGAGCTACGTCAGCGCGAGCGCTGGTCTTATACGCTGGAGCACGGCGGCAGACTCAACACGGGTCTGGCTGCCATCGGGAGCGTTGGGTACAGCCTGAATTTGAATCGTGTCAGTGATGATAATTTTTGGCGCGATTTCCCCCAAATCGGTGCAGCTGTGCCCCAGCGGTTACGGACCAACGATGCCGTTGTGAGTTGGGGGCAAGGTTACTTTACAAGCTCTATTCGCGCGCTGAAATGGCAGACCTTGCAAGACCCTCTGTCGCGTATCGTGCCACCTTATGACCTATTGCCACAAGTCGCTGCAGCTTACACCCGTGTTAACGCACCGATTGCGGGCTTTAAAGGGTTTGATTGGTCGCTCTCGGGTGATTTCACCAGCTTTTCCGCCAATCGCCTGTTGACCGGACAACCCAACAGTGAGCGTGCGGTAGGTATTGCGCAAATTAGCCTACCATGGAATACGCTTAGCGGATTTATAATCCCCAAACTACAGCTGCATGCCACCACGTATCGCTTTGACTCGCCGCTGGTCAGTGGCAACTTGTCTGCGTCGCGCATCGTGCCCACCTATAGTCTTGACAGCGGCCTACAGTTTGAGCGTAAGGCCAAATTTTTTGGACGAAACTTCAAGCAGACACTGGAGCCGCGAGCGTTTTACGTGTGGACACCCTTTCGTGACCAGAGCGCGCTGCCCAATTACGACTCGGGCCTGAATGGCTTCAACTTTGCCACCATATTTACCCCCAATGCTTTTGTTGGCAATGACCGCATTTCAGATTCAAACCTGCTGACACTCGGCGTGACCTCCCGGTTGCTCAACCCCGATTCTGGCGCTGAAGTTATGCGGGTTGGTGTTGCGCAGCGGCTGCGATTTAGGGACCAAAATGTCGTTTTGCCGGGAGGCTTGCCTGTAACCGACCGCATCAGTGACGTGCTGTTTGGCAGCTCTATCAATTGGGATCCGCGATGGGCTTTTGACGGAACGGTTCAATACAACCCGAAACTTAAAGTTTCAGAGCACAGCACGTTCAGCGTGCGTTACAACCCTAGCGCCTACCGCGTCATCAGTGCATCGCTGCGCAGCCAGCAGCGCAACATCAGCAAGTCGGTTGACGTGGGCTGGCAATGGCCGATCAACGATTTGTGGGGCGATAAGGGCAAAGACCTTGGCGCTGGCAGTGGCCAAGGCGGTGGCCGTTATTACAGTGTTGGGCGACTTAATTACAGTCTTTCCGATAAAAAACTGGTGGAAACCGTCGTCGGGCTTGAGTACGATGGCTGCTGCTGGATTGGCCGTGCCGTGCTGCAACGCACCCAAACCGGTGTGGCTGTGGCTACAACCCGCATCCTGTTTCAGCTGGAGCTGATCGGATTTTCTCGGCTCGGCGTGAGCCCTCTTGAAATCCTAAAACAAAATATTCCGCGTTACCAATTATTGCGAGACCAAGTGAGCGCACCCAGCCGCTTTACCAACTATGACTAAAACCTTTTTTCCATCCCACTTACCTGTGCCGATGCCTAGGAAATGGGGGTCAGACACCAATTTCGCTGCGGCGCATCGCGCCGACCCTGCGGGCGAGCCGAGGGCTTGGCGAATTTGGGCTCTGACCCCCATTTCCTGCAAGCTGCTGCTTGCGGTGGCACTTGCCGTGCCGTGTCTGGTGGCTCAGGCGCAAACCCTCAGACCATCCGGACCATTGGGCACACCCGGCTTCGAGGTGTCCAATCCGGCCAGTTTTGACCGCTCGGCAGGTAGCCAGCGACAGGCGGACTTTATTGTGGCTGTCGTGAACTCCGAGCCGGTGACGAACAACGAGGTGCGCTCCAAGCTGATACGTGCAGAGCAGCAACTGAGCCAGCAGGGGGCCGTATTGCCGCCGCGTGGCGAGCTGGCCCGGCAAGTCCTGGAGCGGCTGATTAGCGACAAGGCACAACTTCAAATGGCAAAGACCTCGGGCCTGCGGGTAGATGAAAACGCACTCGACAACGCCGTGCTGTCGATTGCTCAGCAAAACCAGATATCGGTTGAGGAGCTGCGCCGCCGACTCGTGGCCGATGGCATTGCCTACAGCCAGTTCCGCTCTGACATCCGCGATGAATTGTTGGTGACTCGCCTGCGCCAGCGTGAAGTGGATGCTAGAGTGTCTGTGACAGATGTCGATATTGACCAGTTCCTGCGCGGTCAGGACGGCAACACCGATAGCGCGGATATGGAAATCAATCTGGCTCAGATCTTGGTGCTTGTTCCTGAAAATGCGACCCCACAGCAGCTGGCAGCGCTGCAGGCAAGGGCCACACTGGCGGCAGAAAAGGCGCGTGCTGGTGGCGATTTTGCAGCACTGGTGAATGAGTTTTCAGACTCCCTTTCGAAGGCTGCGGGCGGACAGATGGGCCTGCGCAGTGCGGAACGCTATCCATCGCTTTTTGTAGAGGCAACGCAAAATTTCCGCACTGGTGGCATAGCCGGGCCAGTGCGCAGTGGCGCTGGTTTTCACATTCTCAAGGTCATCGAGAAAAAGCCGGCTGGTATGCCGGGGATTGACATCACGCAAACCCGTGCCCGACACATATTGCTGCGCCCAGGGCCGCAGTTGCTAGAGGCCGCCGCCGTCAAAAAACTGGCAGACATCAAAAAACGTGTTGCAGCCGGACAGGCTGATTTTTCGGCTGAAGCGCGTGACAACAGCGTTGATGGTTCTGCCAAAGACGGTGGTGATTTGGGCTGGGCCAACCCCGGCAGTTTTGTGCCGGAGTTTGAACAGGTCATGAATGCCCTGGCAGCGGGCCAGATGTCGGATCCATTGACATCCCGGTTTGGCGTGCATTTGATCCAGGTACTGGAACGGCGCACAAACCAGTTGTCCACGCGTGAACAGCGCGAACTGGCCCGTAATGTCTTGCGGGAGAAAAAACAGCAAGAGGCCTATGCGCTATGGGCGCAGGAAGTGAGAGGGCGGGCATACGTGGAGTATCGCGACCCCCCCCGTTCGCCATGAAGCACATTCCCCGAAAGCGTTTTGGTCAGCATTTTCTGACTGACCGCTTCATCATTGAAGAGATCGTGCGCGCCATTGCGCCGCAGGCTGGGCAAGCGATGGTGGAAATTGGCCCTGGGCTGCAGGCACTGACGCAACCGCTGGTTGAGCGTTTGGGACGTTTGACGGTGATTGAGCTGGATCGTGATCTTGCCGTTCAGTTGCGTGGCAATCAGCAACTGGTGGTGATTCAGGCTGATGTCCTCAAGGTGGACTTCAACGTGTTGGCGGCAAGCGCAGGACATAAGCTGCGCGTGGTCGGTAACTTGCCCTACAACATTTCCACACCGATTTTGTTTCAGTTACTGGATGCTGCAGAAGTGATAGCAGACCAACATTTTATGCTTCAAAAAGAGGTCATTGACCGCATGGTGGCCAAGCCTGCGACCAGCGACTATGGCCGACTCAGTGTGATGCTGCAATGGCGCTACGCCATGGAAGGCGTGCTGTTTGTGCCGCCACAGAGCTTCGATCCACCGCCGCGCGTTGACAGTGCGGTGGTGCGCATGGTGCCGTATGCCGCGCCCGAGGTGCTGAATATCAAACTGTTCAGTGAGTTGGTCAGGGTGGCCTTCAGCCAGCGTCGCAAGCTGCTGCGCCATTCATTGGGCAAGTGGCTGGAGCAACGCGATTTCAGCGGCCGCTTTGATCTTCAGCGCCGTGCTGAAGAAGTACCCGTAGCCGAGTACACGGCACTCGCAATCACATTGAAGCCCTAAGCCGCCGCCAACCAGTAACCCGCATTAAACGGGCTGCTCATTCTTAAAGCGAGTGGAGAAACGTCAATCAACTTGTCGGTTGGCATGGCTTCTGCACCTTCTGCAACTGCTTGTGGGGCCTCATTCGCCCGATCCCCTTGGCCTATGTCTGGGGAGCGGGCTACAGAAAAGAATAAAAGCATCTGAACGGAATCTTTCGATCCGCCCAGTAGTCCGCCGCATCTCTGAAGATGTCGAGTAATTGTTCGCGCGCTTCCTTGTCAAACTTGGCGTTGGCTGGAATTTGCTCCAGCACGACGATAAAGCCTGGCTGCGGGCCTGATTTGTGAACCAGATCCGTCATGCAGTCGTAAAGCGCATCAAAATTTTTACCGAAATGCGAGGGAAAGGTGCACTGCGCGGCGATCATGTCCAGAATGTCCTGCTTGCTCTGGGCATTGCCCAAATTGGCATACAGGAAATGCTGGTTGAGCTGCGTGGCGGCATCCTGCAACTGCGGTACGCGAAAAGCGCGTATCGATTGCACGATGTTTGGTCTGATACCTTTCAGGGGCGTGTCGCCTTCTTGACGAAGTGGTGTGTCCATCTCCGCTTCACTTTCTTTTAAGTCAAAATTCAAAATAACAACCACCGTTCAAATTACTGAACGATTTTGCGAAAACTCGCATAGTGATCGTCGGTGTAATAGCAGGCCTCTGGCGCAGCTGGCATCAAGCCACCGCAAACAATCCGTCTGGCTCCCCGCGTGCGTTCGCTGGGTGTTTTGACGGTGTATTCACGGTAGTAGCCACGGTTTTTGGCAGGGAGAACCCGCTCCCGGTTGCCAAATACTGCGGCGTCCTTGTCGTACCGAAACGGGCCACCCTTGTAAATCAGTGCCATCATGTCGCGCCCCTGGAGAGGCAGATCGGCTATAGCAATGGTGATGAGCGGCTTGTCTGGAGGGGCCTTTGGCTTGGCAACCACACTGGGGCTAAACCAGACCAGGCCAATCAAGCCAATCCACAAAATCAAACCAGTCGCTGCACCAACCCTGAGCCAACGCTTGAACCCATTGCGCAACATGAAAAATCCCTTTTCTGGAAATCAAGAGCCTCACCCCTAGCCCGACCTCGATGTCCGGCTCAGTTTTCGGGTTAACCCTTAATTTTCAAGAGTCATAGTTTGACGCATCTGGGCAAAAAACGCAAGGGGGGCTGAAAATTTAAGCCCTTAGTTTGAAGAAAACGGATTAATGTAGTTAGTGCTTGCTATTCTAAAAAGTATCATCTAGCGGCATTTGCATCGGCAACTGTAAGCGCCGTCATATTGACAATACGCCGGACGGTTGCAGTGGCGGTCAAAATATGCATAGGCTTGTTGGCACCCAAAAGGATCGGGCCAATGGCGATATTGCCGCCTGCCGCCGTCTTGAGCAGATTGTAAGAAATATTCGCCGCATCAATGTTGGGCAGCACCAACAGGTTGGCCTCGCCCATCAGGGTGCTGTTGGGCATGATGAGCGCGCGAGCGCCGTCATCTAGTGCTATGTCCCCATGCATTTCACCATCAACCTCAAGCCACGGGGCCTTGGTCTTGAGCAGATCCAGCGTCTGGCGCATCTTGATCGCGCTGGGTAGATTCGATGAGCCAAAGTTGGAGTGCGACAGCAGTGCAGCTTTGGGTTTGATGCCGAAGCGCATCATTTCTTCTGCCGCCATGGTTGTGATTTCGGCGAGTTGCTCTGCGGTCGGATCGTAATTGACATGGGTGTCCAGCAGAAACACCTGGCGGCCAGGCAGCAGCAGGCCATTCATGCAGGCGTAAGTGTTAACGCCTTCGCGCTTGCCAATCACCTGATCAAGATAGTCCAGATGCTGTGCCGTTGTGCCCCATGTGCCGCAGATCAGGCCGTCCACATCGCCCTTGTGCAGCAGCATGCCGGCAATCAGTGTCAGGCGACGGCGCATCTCTATTTTGGCCGTCTGTATCGTCACGCCACGGCGCTCCATCATGCGGTGGTAGGTTTGCCAGAAGTCTCGGTAACGTGGGTCTTGCTCGACGTTGACGACATCGTAGTCAAGTTTTTCCTTGAGGCGCAGGCCAAACTGGTTGATGCGGCTGGCGATGACGGCGGGCCGACCAATCAGTGTTGGCCGTGCTAGAGCTTCGTCAACCACAATCTGGCAAGCGCGTAGCACGCGCTCTTCTTCGCCTTCTGCGTAGGCCACGCGTTTGCGTGAGGCCGCTTTGGCCGCCGCAAAAATCGGCTTCATCATGGAGCCTGAAGCGTAGACAAAACTCTGCAGTTTTTCCCGGTATGCATCCATGTCCTGGATCGGTCGCAAAGCCACACCGCTGTCCGCTGCAGCCTGCGCCACAGCCGGCGCAATCTTTATCATCAGGCGCGGATCGAACGGTTTTGGAATCAGGTATTCTGGGCCAAATGCCAGCTTTTGGCCCGCATAGGCGGCCGCCACGACTTCGCTTTGCTCGGCCTGCGCCAGTTCGGCAATCGCATGTACCGCAGCGATTTCCATCTCGACGGTGATGGTCGAGGCGCCCGCATCCAGTGCCCCCCGAAAGATATAGGGGAAGCACAAAACGTTGTTGACCTGATTCGGGTAATCCGTGCGGCCGGTCGCCATGATGGCATCGTCCCGGACAGACTTCACATCGGCGGGAGAAATTTCGGGATTGGGGTTGGCGAGGGCGAAAATGATGGGCTTAGCCGCCATTTTTTTGAGCATGTCTTTTTTCAGTACACCACCGGCCGACAAGCCCAGAAAAATATCTGCACCCTCAATGATCTCACCCAGTGTGCGCGCCGACGTTTTCTGGGCAAACTGTATCTTGTCTTCATCCATCAACTCGGTGCGGCCCTCATAAACCACGCCCGCCAGATCCGTCACGAAGATGTTCTCGCGCGAAATTCCGAGCTTGAGCAACAGGCCCAAGCAGGCCAGCGCAGCTGCGCCTGCCCCCGACGTTACCAGCTTGACATGCTTGGGGTCTTTGCCGACAACTTTCAAGGCGTTCAGCATGGCGGCACCTACCGTGATGGCTGTGCCATGCTGGTCATCATGAAAGACCGGGATTTTCATGCGTCTGCGCAGCTCGCGCTCAACGTAAAAGCAGTCCGGTGCCTTGATGTCTTCGAGGTTAATGGCACCAAAAGTTGGCTCTAGCGAGGCAATGATATCGACCAGCTTTGCGGGGTCTTTCTCGTCGATCTCGAGGTCAAACACGTCAATACCGGCGAACTTTTTGAATAAAACCGCCTTACCTTCCATCACTGGCTTGGATGCCAGCGGGCCAATGTCGCCTAGGCCCAGCACGGCCGTCCCGTTGGTGATCACGGCCACCAGGTTGCCGCGGCTGGTGTACTTGAAGGCGTTGTTCGGGTCCTTGACGATTTCTTCGCAGGGTGCGGCAACGCCCGGTGAATAGGCCAGTGCCAGGTCATGCTGGTTAATCAATTGTTTGGTCGCCGCAATAGCCAGCTTGCCGGGTGTTGGAAACTCGTGGTACTCCAGCGCGGCACGGCGCAGCTCGGCACGCTTTTCTTGGGCGTTGTCCGAGGTTGGGGAGGAAAATGTTGGCATTAAAAAGTCTCCAGCGATGACAGTCAGCGAACCGCTAATTTTTTCAGAGTTATTGGCGTCTGACCCCAATAACTCTGAAAAAGCGCTGCGCCAGCCGCAGAGCCTGCGATTGTAGGTTGTCGAAGGGGGAAACCCTAGGGTCGCTAAAGTTCGATTTCAGCCGCCAATGGCGCGTGGTCTGATAAATGCGACCACGGCTTGTTGGGCAACACCACCGGCGCATGGCCAATGGCGTTGCGCACATAAATACGGTCCAGCCGCAGCAGCGGCAAGCGCGCGGGAAAGGTTCTGGCCGGTTTGCCATGCGCCTGCACAAACACCTCATGCAAGGCGACCCCCTCAGCCAACAGCTTGCAGGCACGCTGCCGCCAGTCGTTAAAGTCACCCGCAACAATCAATGGTGCCTGCGCAGGAACGCTTGAGCGAACCAAATTGCACAGCTTGCCCATTTGCTGCACGCGGTGCGATTCCGTCAGACTTAAATGCACGCAGATAGCATGCACATTCACGCTACGGCCAGGGATTTTCATCTCGCAATGCAATAGGCCGCGCCTTTCGGGGCCGCTGATGGACGCGTCGTGGTTTTCAAACCGCACGATGGGAAATTTAGACAGTACCGCATTGCCATGATCCCCATGGGTGTACACGGCGTTGCGGCCGTAGGCAAATTGCGGCCAGATGCTGTCGGCCAAAAATTCGTAATGCGGTGTTTCGGGGTAGTGGTCAAACTTCTCAAGGTGCTTTTCGTTGCTACCCGTGACCTCCTGCAAAAACACCACATCTGCGCCCACGCTGCGCACCGCTTCACGCAGTTCCGGCAGGACGAACTTGCGGTTGAAAAAAGTAAATCCTTTGTGAATGTTGACGGTCAGTACCTTGATGGAGAATGAGTTTTTGGGGTCAGAGCCCAATAACTCAACGGCATCTTCATCCGGGCGAAACGGCTTCTTGACAGGGACGGTTTCAGTGACAGTGATAAGGGATTGGGGTGAGGGCATAACACACAGTAACACTGTCGAACAGTATCATGCTGCATGGCCAAAGACAAAACCATCTACACCTGCACCGAGTGCGGCGGCAGCAGCCCCAAGTGGCTGGGCAAGTGCCCGGATTGCAATGCCTGGAACACGCTGATCGAATCTATGGCTGAGAGTAGCTCGCCGGTTAAAAACCGCTACAACCAGCGCCAGGGTCTGACAAAGGCATCGGAGGTCACCACGCTGGCCGACATCGACGCAAGCGACATGCAGCGTATGCCCACCGGGCATGAAGAGCTTGACCGCGTGCTTGGCGGCGGCATTGTCGAAGGCGGTGTGGTGTTGATTGGCGGCGACCCCGGCATTGGCAAATCAACGCTGCTGTTGCAGGCGCTTGATTCCATGCAGCGCGCCGGGCATAGCACGCTTTACGTTACGGGCGAAGAAAGCGGCGCGCAGATCGCGCTGCGTTCGCGGCGGCTGGGGCTGGAAGGCTCACAAGTCAAGGTGCTGGCTGAAATTCAGCTTGAAAAAATCCTCGCTACGTTAGAGGCGACGCAGCCAACGATTGCGGTCATCGACTCGATTCAAACCGTCTATTCAGACCAGCTCACATCGGCGCCTGGTTCAGTGGCGCAGGTGCGCGAATGCGCGGCGCACTTAACGCGCGCCGCCAAGTCGAGCGGCGTGTGCATCGTGCTGGTCGGCCACGTCACCAAAGAAGGGGCGCTGGCTGGCCCGCGCGTGCTCGAGCATATGGTTGACACCGTTTTGTACTTTGAAGGCGACACGCATTCCAGCTTTCGTCTGGTGCGGGCGATTAAAAATCGCTTCGGCGCGGTCAATGAGATCGGCGTTTTCGCCATGACCGAGCGTGGCCTCAAAGGCGTTAACAACCCGAGCGCCATCTTTTTAAGCCAGCACTCTGAGCCCGTGCCCGGCAGCTGCGTGATGGTCACGCTGGAAGGCACGCGCCCCATGCTGGTTGAAATCCAGGCGCTGGTTGACAGCGGCGGGCCAGCGCCACGGCGCTTGTCGGTCGGGCTTGATCGTGACCGTCTGGCCATGCTGTTAGCCGTGCTGCACCGCCACGCAGGGGTTGCCTGCATGGATCAGGACGTGTTCGTCAACGCCGTGGGTGGCGTGCGCATCAGCGAGCCAGCAGCTGACTTGGCCGTGATGTTAGCAATTACTTCAAGCTTGCGCGGCAAGCCGTTGCCTAAGGGCTTTTTGGCTTTTGGCGAAGTCGGCCTAGCAGGTGAAGTGCGCCCCGCGCCGCGCGGCCAAGAGCGCTTGAAAGAAGCCGCAAAATTAGGCTTTAGCGTGGCCATCATTCCCAAAGCCAACGCGCCCAAAAAGAATGACAAAGCCTTTGAAGGCCTGACGATTCATGCGGTAGAACGCATCGAGCAGGCGCTGGAAGTGGTGCGCTCGCTGCAGTAGACTTAGAGTCTAGCTATCGATCGCAGGAGCGTAAGAGTGCAAGCCACCACACTCCACCACATCGCCAAAAAGGCAAACGGTAACTCGACCGCATCGAAGGGTTCAAGGGCTAGGCGCGAAATGGCGGCTTCGATTTTTACTGCGTTTATGAAAGCTATTTTGCCTAAGTGACGGTTACAGCAAACGCTTCAGGTAGCGCCCGGTATGGCTCTCAGGATTGGCGGCGATTTCTTCCGGCGTGCCCACACTCACCACGCTGCCGCCACCGGCACCGCCTTCCGGGCCCATATCGATGATCCAGTCGGCGGTTTTGATGACATCGAGGTTGTGCTCAATGACGATGATGGTGTTGCCCGCGTCGCGCAGCTGGTGCAGCACTTTGAGCAGCAAATCAATGTCGGCAAAGTGCAGGCCAGTCGTTGGCTCGTCCAAGATGTAGAGCGTGCGGCCGGTGTCGCGTTTGCTGAGTTCAAGCGCCAGCTTGACGCGCTGCGCCTCGCCGCCTGACAGCGTGGTCGCGGCCTGGCCGAGCTTGATGTAACTCAGGCCCACGTCGAGCAGTGTGTGCAGCTTGCGTGAAATATTCGGCACGGCCTTGAAGAACTCTGCAGCAGCTTCGACCGTGAGGTCCAGGATTTGCGCGATGTTTTTGCCCTTGTATTGCACCTCCAGCGTTTCGCGGTTGTAGCGCATGCCCTTGCAAACGTCGCAGGGCACGTACACGTCGGGTAAAAAGTGCATTTCGACCTTGACCACGCCGTCGCCCTGGCAGGCTTCGCAGCGGCCACCGGCCAGGTTAAAGCTGAAGCGCCCCGCGCCGTAGCCGCGCTCACGCGCAGTGTTCATCTCGGCGAGCAATTCACGTATCGGCGTGAACAGGCCGGTATAGGTGGCGGGGTTGCTGCGCGGTGTGCGGCCAATCGGCGACTGGTCGACGTTGATGACTTTGTCGAAGTGCTCAATGCCTTCGATGCTTTCATGCGGCGCGGGCTCTTCATGTGCTCGGTAGAGCGTGCGGGCCACGGCAGCGTACAGCGTGTCGTTGACCAGCGTTGATTTGCCCGAACCCGACACACCCGTCACACAGGTCAGCAAACCTACGGGGAATTCGACACTGACGTTTTTAAGGTTGTGACCCGTGGCGTTGATGACGCGCAGTGCCTGCATGTCGCCCAGCGTGGCGATATGCTGCGCCTCACGCGCGGCACGGCGCTCGGCTGCTGGACTGGGCGGAAAACGGGATAGTTTTTTATTCGCAAATACGCCCGTTTTAGCATCGACTTTTTTGACCACAGGCAGCCACGCGGTGCGGTGCTTGGGTATGGCAATCTTGAGCGTTCGCGCCAGGTATTTTCCGGTCAGTGAGTTCGGGTTGTCGCGCACTTCTTCAAACGTGCCCTGCGCCATCACGCGGCCACCGTGTATGCCTGCGCCCGGTCCCATATCAATGACGTGGTCAGCCGCGCGAATCATGTCTTCGTCATGCTCGACCACCAGCACGCTGTTGCCGATGTCGCGCAAATGCTTGAGCGTGCCAATCAGCCTATCGTTGTCGCGCTGGTGCAGGCCAATGCTGGGCTCGTCGAGCACATACATCACGCCCGTCAGACCAGAGCCGATTTGCGAGGCCAACCGTATGCGTTGTGATTCGCCGCCCGAGAGTGTCTCGGCGCTTCGGTCAAGGCTTAAATAGTTCAGGCCCACGTCGTTCAAAAATTTTAGCCGCAGGCCAATTTCGCGCACCACCTTGTTGGCGATCTCGCCCTTGGCTCCCTGCATTTTCAGGTTGTTGAAATAGGCAAAACTTTCGCGCAGTGTGGCGTGGCTGATCTCGAAGATGGCTTTGCGTGTCGTGGTTCCGTCATCCAGCGGTTTGCTGACCAGATACACATGCCGGGCTTCTTCGCGCAGGCGCGTGCCGCGGCAATCAGGACAGGGCTGCACGCTGCGGTAGCGGGCCAGTTCTTCGCGTACCGTGCTGGAGTCGGTCTCGCGATAGCGGCGGTCAAAGTTGGTGATGACCCCTTCAAACGGATGTTTTTTGTTGACCTTCTTACCAGCTGAGTTACCCGAGTCCATCGCATAGCTGAACTTGATCTCTTCGTCACCCGAGCCATGCAGCACCACCTGTTGTACGTTCGTCGGCAGGTTTTCAAACGCGGTGTCAATGTCAAACTGATAGTGCTTGGCCAAGCTTTCAAGCATTGAAAAGTAATAGCCGTTGCGCCTGTCCCAGCCCTTGACGGCGCCGCTGGCCAGGCTGAGTGACGGGAAGGCGACGACACGCGCCGGATCAAAAAATTCCCTGTGCCCGAGGCCATCGCAACTCGGGCAGGCACCTACGGGCGAGTTGAATGAAAACAGCCGTGGCTCCATTTCACTGAGCGAATAGCTGCACACCGGGCATGAAAACTTGGCGCTGAACAAATGCTCTTTGTCGCTGTCCATCTCCAGCGCAATCGCTTTGCCATCCGCAAGCCGCAATGCGGCTTCGAAGCTTTCGGCCAGCCGCTGCTGCATATCAGTGCGTACCTTGATGCGGTCAATCACCACATCAATATTGTGCTTTTCGGTCTTTTTGAGTTTGGGCAGGTCATCGAATTCATACGACACACCAGCTACCCGAAAGCGCACATAGCCTTGGGCCTGCATCTCGGCAAACACATCAACAAACTCGCCCTTGCGGTCGCGCGCCACGGGCGCAAGAATCATCAGTTTGGTGTCTTCCGGCAAAGCCAGTGCATGGTCCACCATCTCGCTGACGCTTTGCGCCTGCAAGGGTAAGTCGTGTACCGGGCAAAACGGCGTGCCAGCCCTGGCAAACAGCAGGCGCAGGTAGTCGTGAATTTCAGTCACCGTGCCGACGGTGGAGCGCGGGTTGTGGCTGGTGGCTTTTTGCTCGATGGAAATGGCGGGCGACAGGCCCTCGATCATGTCCACATCGGGCTTGTCCATCAATTGCAAAAACTGCCGCGCGTAAGTGCTCAGGCTTTCAACATAGCGGCGCTGGCCTTCGGCATACAGGGTGTCAAACGCGAGAGATGATTTTCCCGAACCGCTCAAACCCGTAATCACCACCAATTGGTTGCGCGGAATATCGAGGTCGATATTTTTCAGGTTGTGCGTACGCGCCCCGCGAATGCTGATTCTCTGCGCACGGAGTGCGCTGGCCAAATACCTGCTGTCGTCGGGAGAGTTCACTGAAATGCCCAAGCCGCAAAACTCTCCATCATAGCTAGCTACACGCTTTCAAGCACAATACTGGACTGAAGAGTTATTGGGGTCAGACACCAATTTCGCTCGGTGCTTGGGTTTTTGGGCTCTGATCTCAAAAACGCTTCAACTTTTGCTACCTTTTTAGCCCCTACCTGCCTTGACCGAGCCTGCCTTTCCCCACCCGTCCCATGCCATGACCCCTACCGAGCGGCGCGCCAGCGGGTCGCTGGGCTCGATTTTTGCGCTGCGCATGTTGGGGCTGTTTTTGGTACTGCCGGTGTTTGCGTTGGAAGCTGCCAAGTACCCCGGTGGCGATGACCCTGCGCGCGTGGGCCTGGCAATGGGCATTTACGGCTTAACGCAAGGCCTGCTGCAAATCCCCTTTGGGCTGGCATCTGACTGGTGGGGGCGCAAGCGGGTGATGGTGGCTGGCCTGCTGGTGTTTGCGCTGGGTAGTTTTTTGGCCGCCTGGGCACCCGATTTGAACTGGCTGATTGCGGGCCGCTCGCTACAGGGCGCTGGCGCGATTTCAGCCGCCGTGACGGCCATGCTGGCCGACCTGACGCGCGATGAAGTCCGCACCAAGGCGATGGCGCTGGTGGGTGGCAGCATCGCGTTGATGTTTGCGCTGTCGCTGGTGGCTGCGCCACTGCTGGCCAGCCACATCGGCCTTGCCGGCCTGTTTGCGCTGATCGGTTCGCTGGCGCTGGCGTCGATTGCAGTCGTGATCTGGTGGGTGCCGCCTGAACCCCTGAAACACGCCAACTTGCCGCGTGGCAGCGTGCGGGAGGTGCTTGGGCATCCTGCATTGCTGCGCCTGAATTTTGGTGTCTTTGTATTACATGCCGTGCAGCTCGCCATGTGGGTCGCCATTCCGGCACTGCTGGTAGCCAGCGGGCTGGGCGCAGAAAACCACTGGCAGGTATACCTGCCCGCAGTGCTGGCATCGTTTGTGGTGCTGGGCAGCACGCTTTTCCCGCTCGAAAAACGCGGCTACCTGCGGGCCGTGTTTCTGACTGCCGTCGGCCTGATTTTTGTGGTGCAGCTGGGCTTGCTCTGGGTGTCCAGCATGGCTGTGCCAAGCTTGGGTTTACTCGGCATCTTGTTGTTTTTATTTTTCTGCGGTTTCAATGTGCTGGAGGCCAGCCAGCCCAGCCTAGCCTCACGCGCTGCACCGGCGCATTCGCGTGGGGCAGCGCTGGGGGTTTACAACACGCTGCAGTCGCTAGGGTTTTTTGTCGGCGGTGCAGTGGGTGGCTGGATCGCCAAAAACCACGGCGTGCAGGGTCTTTTTATGGCTTGCAGTGGCTTGATGTTGTTGTGGCTCGCCGTCACATGGAAGATGACCACCCCCACCCCACGCAGGTAAACTGTAGAACCATTAGGAGAACACGCCATGGCCTCAGTCAATAAAGTCATCATCGTCGGCAACTTGGGCCGCGACCCTGAAACCCGCTCTTTCCCCAATGGCGATCAGGTGGCCAACGTCACCATCGCCACGACCGACCGCTACAAGGACAAAACCAGCGGCGAGATGAAGGAAATCACCGAATGGCACCGCGTCAGCTTTTTTGGCCGTCTGGCCGAAATTGCCGGGCAGTACCTGCGCAAGGGCTCGCAGGTTTATGTCGAAGGTAGCTTGCGCACCCGCAAGTGGACAGACAAAGACGGTATTGAAAAGTACAGCACCGAAATCCGCGCTGACTCGATGCAAATGCTGGGCAGCCGCCAGGGTATGGGCGGCGCTGGTAGTGATGACGGCGGTGGTTCTGCGGCGCCAGCCAATGCGCCCGCAGCCAGAGCGTCCAGTGCCGCACCGCGCCAGGCACCTGCCGCATCGCCAACCAAGGCAGCCAGTGGCTTTGACGATATGGATGACGACATTCCGTTCTAGGCCCGAACTTTTTTGATTTGCACCTATATCGAAACAGCGCTCTAAATTTCGATCTTGCTACCCAGCTCTACCACCGCGTTATTGGGCAAATTTAAAAAGTCCGCCGCACCACTGGCGTTATGGTGCATCTGCGCAAACAGCTTTTCGCGCCACGGTGCCATGCCGCCGCTTATGCTCGGCACCACCACGTCGCGCGACAGGAAATAGCTGGTGGTCATGACGTCCAGTTCGCAGCCGCGCGTGCGCATTTGCTGCAGGGCTTTGGGCAGGTCCGGGTCGTTCTTGAAGCCGTAGTGAATCACCACCTGCCAGCAGTTGTGCCCCAAGGACTCGATGGCCAACCGCTTATCCAGGCCGATCCAGGGCACCTCGTGGTTGCGCACCGTGACAAACAGGTTTTGCTCATGCAGCACCTTGTTGTGCTTGAGGTTGTGCAGCAGCGCATTCGGCACGGTGCCCGGCTCGGCGGTTAAAAACACCGCCGTGCCTTCGACGCGGGCCGGCGGGCTGACAAAGACCGCCTCCAGAAAGCTCGGTAGGTCGATGGCATCGGTGCGCAGCTTCTGGTTGAGCAGCTCTCGCCCCCGCTTCCAGGTCATCATGATGGTGAACATGGCCAGGCCGATCAGCACCGGGAACCAGCCGCCCTGGACAAACTTCAGCACGTTGGACGTGAAGAACATCAAATCGACCATGAAGAAAATGCCGGTGGCCGCGATGCACAGAGCCAGCGGAAGCTTCCACGCGTAGCGAATGACGAAGAAGGTCAGCACAGTGGTGATCAGCATGTCGGTGGTCACGGCAATACCGTAGGCCGACGCGAGGTTGGTGGAGTTCTTGAACAGGGCGACCGCCACCACAATGGCGGCGAACAGCGACCAGTTCACAGCGGGGATGTAGATCTGGCCGGTTTCATGCACCGAGGTGTGGCGGATCTGCATGCGCGGCAGGTAGCCCATCTGGATGGCCTGCTTGCTGACCGAAAAAGCCGCCGACAGCAGCGCCTGCGAAGCAATCACCGTGGCCGCGGTCGCCAGAATGACCAGCGGCACCAGCGTCCACTTGGGCGCCATCAGGTAAAACGGGTTGGTCACCGACTCGGGCGCGTAGATCAGCATCGCGCCCTGGCCGAAATAGTTGATCAGCAGCGCCGGCATGACCAGCGCAAACCAGGCCATGCGAATCGGCTTTTTGCCGAAGTGGCCGAGGTCGGCGTACAGCGCCTCGGTGCCGGTGACACACAGCACCAGCGCGCCCAGCAAAATAAAGGTGGTGCCCGGATGCTGGAAGATGAAGCGAAGCGCGTGATGCGGGCTGACAGCGGCCAGCACTTCCGGATGCGCCCAGATGTGCGGGATACCCAGCGCGGCAATGGTGACAAACCAGACCACACAGACCGGCCCGAACAGCCGGCCTATGCCGGTGGTGCCGTTCTTCTGGATGTAGAACAGCCCGAAGATGACCGCCAGTGCGATGGGCATGATGTAAGGCTTGAAGGCGGGCGAGAGCAGTTCCAAGCCCTCGACCGCTGACAGCACCGAGATCGCCGGCGTGATGACGCCGTCGCCGTAGAAAATCGCCGTTCCAAAGATGCCCACCGCCAGCAGCCAGCGGCGCAGTTTAGGCTTGTCGTTGACCGCATTGGTGGCCAGCGCCAGCATGGCAATCAGCCCACCCTCGCCGTTATTGTCGGCGCGCATGATGAGCGTGACGTATTTCAGCGAAACAATCACCGTCACGGTCCAGAAGACCATCGACAGGATGCCGTAGACGTTGTCCGGGGTCAGGGGCACGTAGCCCGAGTTGAAGACGACCTTGAGCGCATACAACACGCTGGTGCCGATGTCGCCGTAAACAATTCCGATGGCGCCCAGGGTCAGCGCCGTAAGTGATGATTTTTTACTGAACATAAAAACTTCCCGACTTTGCTCAGTCGTAAACCTCGGCATCCGGATCCGTCGCTTCTAGCTCGTAGCTGGCGGCCAGCATGGCGAGGCGGCCAATCACGCCGTACATGTAGAAGCGATTGGGGCTGCTGGAGCCCGGCTTTTCGCCCGACTGGGGTAAGCGCCCACTGTCTGCAAATGCCAGCGGCACAAAGCTGGCACCGGGTGCATTGAGGTTTTCGTCGACACCGCGTTCAGCGTGGATGCGATAAAAACCGCCGACCACATAGCGATCCATCATGTAGACCACCGGCTCGGCGACTGCGTCGTTCACGCGCTCATTCGTGAGCACGCCTTCCTGGATGATGACCTCTGTTACTGGCGGCATGTCCTTCGGTGTATTGCCTTTGGGGCTTTTGCGGCTCAACACCTCGAGGTCTTTGACATCGCGCACCGTCATGATGCCCATGCCCTGATGGCCATAGTTGCCGCGAATTCCGTTATCGGCTTTGACGACCACAAACGGCTTTTCATTGATGCCGTATTCTTTGTACTTGCGGCGGATTTTTCCCAGCAGCGCATCAACATTGGTGCTCAGGCAGTCCATACCAATGCCTTCGGCCAAGTTGACTTCACCGCACTGCGCAAACATCGGGTTGATGAGCCAGGGGTCTATGCCGAGCAGCTTGCCAAAGCGTTTGGAGATTTCTTCGTAGGCTTTGAAGTGCCTGGACATGCGGCGCACCGAGCGGCTGGCGTGCAGTGGTGGCAGCAGGTACTGCTCGTTCAAGTCTTCCAGAATGCCGGGGATGCCGGCCGACAAATCGTTGTTCAGCAAGATGGTGCAGGGGTCAAAGTCTCTCAAGCCGAGGCGGCGGTCGGTGCGGATAATCGGCTCAATCACAACCGACTCGCCGGTCGGCAGCGTCAAGGTGGTGGGTGCTTTGACATCGGCGCTCAAAGAGCCAAAACGCACATTCAGTCCGGCTTGGTGAAACACCCGTTTGAGCTGCAACAGGCTGGATAAATAAAAACTGTTGCGCGGGTTGCTCTCGGGCACCACCAGCAGGTTGCGCGCCTCGGGGCAGCCTTTTTCAATCGCTGCCATCGCCGCCTGCACCGCCAGCGGCAGCATCTCGGGCGTCAGGTTGTTCCAGCCGTCGGGGAACAAATTGGTGTCTACAGGTGCCAGCTTGAAGCCGGCATTGCGCACATCGACCGAGGAGTAAAACGGCGGCGTGTGCTCCATCCATTCAAGCCGGAACCAGCGTTCAATCGCGGGTGTGGAGTCAAGAATGCGCTGCTCAAGCTCGTTGATGGGGCCGTTCAGGGCGGTGATGAGGTGCGGAACCATTCAGCCGCGTACCTCGCCGTTACCCAAAACGACGTACTTCAGCGAGGTCAAACCCTCAATGCCGACTGGCCCACGGGCGTGGAACTTGTCGGTACTGATGCCGATTTCAGCCCCTAGCCCGAACTCGAAACCATCGGCGAAGCGGGTACTTGCATTGACCATGACGCTAGCCGAATCGACCTCACGCAGAAAACGCTGGGCATGCATGTGGTCGCGCGTGATGATGGTATCGGTGTGGTGACTGGAGTACTGGTTGATGTGCGCGATGGCTTCGTCCAAGCCGGCCACGACCTTGATGCTGATGACGGGCGCCAGGTATTCCTCGTACCAGTCCTGTTCGGTGGCAGGCTGGACATTGGCGCCGGGCAACTGGGAAAGCAGGGCCTGCGCCTCGGCGTCGCAGCGCATCTCCACACCCTTGGCGGCATAAATAGCACCGATTTTCGGCAGAAATTCAGCGGCAACGCCGCGCGCCACGAGCAGGCCTTCACTGGCGTTGCAGGGGCTGTACTTCTGGGTCTTGGCGTTGTCGGAGACCGCCACGGCCATAGTCATGTCGCAGGGGTCATCGACATACACATGGCAGTTGCCGTCCAGGTGCTTGATAACGGGTACCTTGGCATCGCGGCTGATGCGCTCGATCAGGCCCTTGCCGCCACGCGGAATTATCACATCCACATACTGCGGCATGGTGATCAACAGGCCCACCGCCTCGCGGTCGGTGGTCGGTACGAGTTGCACCACGTCCGCCGGCAGCCCCGCCTCTGTCAAAGCCTGCTGCACCAGTTGCGCCAGCGCCTTGTTCGACTCGATCGCTTCAGAGCCGCCGCGCAAAATGCAGGCGTTGCCGCTCTTGATGGCTAGCGACGCGGCTTCAATCGTGACGTTGGGCCGACTTTCGTAAATCATGCCGAACACGCCGATGGGCACCCGCATCTGGCCAACGCGGATGCCGCTGGGCTGCTGCTTCATACCGATGATCTCGCCGATCACGTCGGGCATGGCGGCGAGCTGCTCGCAGCCGAGAGCCGCGGTCTCGATGATTTTCGGGCTCAGGATCAAACGGTCCACCAGTGGCGCGGCCAAATCGGCCCCTCGGGCGCGCTCAATATCGATGGCGTTGGCGGCTTGTAGCGGCGCAAGGTGGCTGCGCAGCAAGGCCGCCAGACCGAGCAGGGCTTTATTTTTAGTCACCGTTGCCGCTCGGGCAGCAAGGGCTGAAGCCACTTTTGCCTTGAAGCCCAGGGTGTCCATGAGGGCTGGGAGGCCGCTGCTGGCAAGCAGGGGGTTTTGAGAATCGGGCGCGTTCATACCCTCTATTTTGCCCGTATTCATGAGGCGAGGACCACGGGCATCACTTTCTGGCAGGCACGCCCCGGTGCTGGAAGTTTTTGGGGTCAGAACCGAAATTCGCCGAGCCTACGACTCGCCCGGCGTGCGCGGTGCGATGCACCGCAGCGAAATTGGTGTCTGACCCCAATAACTCACAAAACTTCCTTGCGCTACGTCAATACTTGTCGGCTCGGGTGCCCATTGCGTCCTGGACGAAAATGACCAGGCCATAGTTGGCCGAGTACTTGGACTCGACGCGTTCGACCAACCGCCACGCGACTTTTTCTTGGCACAAGACTTCAATGCGAATGTTGCCGGACAGCATCCACTGCGCGTCACGCACCCCGCGGTTTCCCCGACCACGCACTTGCACAACGGTATATCCCTTGGCGCCTGCAGCGATGATGTCTTCCCCCACCAAGGATTCGAGCGCCTCCTCACAAATAAGCACCACGCACTTGATGGGGCCAATATTCAGATCAGTCATGACATCGTCCTGTAAAACCACTTGGTCATCTCAAAGTAGAGCGGAACGCCCAGCAATACGTTGAACGGAAAGGTCACGCCCAGCGCCGCGCCCATCGATAGCCCCGGATTGGCCTCGGGAATGGCGATGCGCATGGCTGCAGGTGCGGCGATGTAGGATGCGCTGCCGTACAAAACGGCCAGCAACGTAGTGCCACCAAGGGACAGGTTCAACATCCAACCGACGACCACCCCACCGGCCGCCGAGAGCACCGGCACGATGACACCGAAGGCCACCAAAAACAAGCCCACCTTGCGCAATTCGGCCAACCGAGAAGCGGTCATCAGACCCATGCCCAAGAGAAACAGCGACAGGAAGCCCTTGAACATGCCATCAAAAAATGGCAGTAGGGGTGCGCCAGCATCCTTGCCCCAGATCCAGCCGATGGCCAGGGCACCCACCAGCAGCACGATGGCCTTGCCTGCGAGCACCTCTTTGGCCAAGCGCTTCCACTGGGTGTCCCGGTTGATGCCTTTGGCCAACAGAACGCCGATGATGATGGCAGGGAATTCCAAGAACACCAGGAACACCGAGAGGTAACCTTCGTAGGGAATGGCTTGTCGGGTGAGAAACGACGTACCCACTGCAAACGTGACCACCGACACCGAGCCATAGTGGATCGAGATGGACGCCGCGTCCGGGTGTGGCAAGCGCCCCATGCGACGCAATATCTGGTAGCCTACCAGCGGCGTACCGGCGCTGAACACCACCACGGCCACGATGGGTACGATGAGTTGCGCGACAGGAATCTGCGACAACTCAAAACCACCCTTCAAGCCGATGGCAATGAGCAGGTAGATGATTAGCGCATCCGTCAACCCCCCAGAGAGTTTGAGATCCGATCCAAACGCACCCGCCAGAAGACCCAACACGAAAAAACCGACAACGGGATCAATGCTCATGGCTCTTTCTTTCTTATATCGGCGCCCGGTTCCTACACACGCTACTGAACCAGAGGCGAATCTGCCCCTTCCAGATCAACCCCCTCCACCAGCGCCTGCCTTACCAAGAGGCTCATGTACTGGCGTAAGGCCTTGGAGCGCGATTGTAGGGTCAACTGCGCAGCGATGCGCTCCTGCACCTCTGCATAGGACTTCTGCTCGCCCTCGCGGCGGCCCTGCACTTCCATGATGTGAAACCCAAAACGTGAATGCATCAGCTTGGGGTTTTTGGGGTCAGAGCTCAAATTCGCCGAGCCTACGGCTCGCTCGCAGGGGTGCGATGCGATGCGCGAGGCGCAGCCGACGGCGCCGCACACTCCCAGCACACCATGCCCGCTAGCCGATGCAGTGCCTGCCAGCCATTGGCCGGCCAGTCGGGCTGCTTGAGGCCTTTGACGATGCCGTCTACCTTGTGCGCTGCGCTCAAGAGCTTGGCCAGTGCGCTGTCGGAAATGGCGGGTAGTACGCGTTCATAGAGCTTTTCTTTCAAACCCCAAACGCGGTTTTCACGCAGTGCCATCGGCATAGGGCGGCCTGCGGCTATCGCGTCTTTCACGCGCTTCATGCTGCGAATGTCTTCACTGATGGCCCAATGCACCAGCACCTCGGACTCGCCTTCGGATTGCAGGCCGTCGAGCATACGCGCGACACGCACATGCTGGCCGCCGAGCACGGCCTCGGCCAGTTTGAAAACATCGTAGCGCGCGACATTTAGCACAGCATTTTCAACCTGATCAAAACTGAGCACAGCGCCTGACTCGGTGGGGTACAGCAAGGCCAGCTTCTGGATCTCCTGATGTGCGGCCAGCAAGTTTCCTTCAACCCGGTCGGCAAAAAATTGCAGCGTGCGCTGGCCTTCTTCACCACTGGCCACGCGCTGGCCCTGCAACTGCAGGCGCTGCGAGATCCACTGCGGCAAATGACTCCTGACAATCGCATCAAACTTGACAGTCACGCCAAGACTGTCAAGCGCACTAAACCACGCGCCCTTGGCTGTCATGCTGTCAAGTCGGGGCAGCATGACCAGCGTGAGGGTAGCGTCGTCGCCCTGCGCGCGTTCGGCAATCTGTTGCAGTGCCGCAGAGCCGTCCTTGCCCGGCTTGCCGCTCGGAATGCGGATTTCAATGATTTGTTTATCTGCAAACAAACTCAGCGAGCCACCACTGGCCAGCACTTCGCTCCAATCGAAGTGCGCGCCAGCCACTGTGTGTACCGTGCGCTCGGTATAGCCCTGCGACCTGGCATGGACGCGCAAGGCATCGGCAAACTCCTGCGCCAGCAGCGGCTCGTCGCCATGCAGCGTGTACAGGCTTTTAAGCCCGCGCTTGAGATGTTCGCTGAGTTGGGCGGGAGCGAGGTTCATAAACGTTTCCCGGCTTTAAAGGCCGGTGATAGATGCCAAGCGGCGCATGATTTGCTGCACTACATCAGTTTGCATTTCGCGATACAGCAGCGCTTCTTCTGACTCTTTGGCCAGCACGGCGGACTCATTAAAGCTGATGTCGCGCACTTGCACAATTTCTGAATCGGAAATCAGCTCTTTGCCTTGCCGCGTGCGAACCTTGAATCGAAAACGCTGGCGCAGCTGGAATTCACGCACCAGCCCAGAAGCATTGCGGCTGACCACTAGTTTTTCACGCAAGTCGGAAATCACATCCATGATTACATCAGCCTGTGCTATTTGGCGTGCGTCGGTGATGACGCGAACCGCGCCGGTTGCTTCCAGCGAACGCCTGAGCTCAACCCCGAGCACAGAGCTTTCAGCCAAGGGACTGAAAAGCGTTTTAAAAGCAAAGTTAAAGTTAGATGCCTTGCGCAGCTCGAAACCGCAAGCAGTAAGACTCATGTTCAAGCCTAGTGCAGCGCTAGAAGCCATTAGGCCAAGATATGAACGTCGGTGCATATTTGTTTTCTCCTCAAGCATGGCGGTCAGACCACGATGTTGACTAGGCGGCCCGGCACGACAATGACTTTTTTCGCCGGGGCGCCCGCAGCCTGCTTGATAAAGGCATCGGTAGCCAGCGCTGCGGCTTCAATGGCGGCCCTGTCGGCTGTGCTGCTCACCGTAACCGAGCCACGCAACTTGCCGTTGATTTGCAGCATCAGCTCGATGTCGTCTTGCTGCAAGGCGCTGGTATCGACTTCTGGCCAGGGCGCATCGAGCAGGCTGCCGTGTGCAGCGGCATAGCCGAGGTCGGCCCACAGCGCGTGTGCAATGTGCGGTGTGGCCGGGTATAGGCAGCGCAGCAGGATGCCGAAGCCTTCGTACAAGGCTGCGTTTGCTGTGCTATTTGGCGAGCGCAGCGACGGGCCGCCCCTAGCAAGCTCAGCCCCTTGTCCTTGTGAAAGGGGCAGCGCGTCGCCGTAGGCTCGCGAAGCGACAAGCGTGGGGGCCGCATCTAATTTAAAGTCCTCAAGTGCATTGAGCAGCTTCATGTTGCCCGATACCACCGTGTTGTATTGCATACGCTGGTAGTCGTAGTCAATTTGTTTGAGTACCGTGTGAACTTCAAGGCGCAGGGTCTTGGTTTCTTTGCCTAATTCGGCTGTAGACCAATCAATACGGGTATGATCAGGTCCTGAATTCATAGCGTGTAATTTGCTGCCAAAGTTCCACACACGGCGCAGAAAACGGTACGAACCCTCCACCGCCGCATCATTCCACTCCAGCGTAGCCTCGGGCGGCGCGGTGAACATGGTGTACAAGCGCGCGGTGTCGGCACCGTATTTTTCAATTAGATCCTGCGGGTCAACGCCGTTGTTTTTGGATTTGCTCATGGTACCCACGCCGTCATAGTTCACCAGCAGGCCATCGCTCTTGCGCTTGGCCTGCGTGACCTTGCCATCCGCAGCATGGATGTCTTCAACTTCGTGCGGCGAGAAGTATTCGACGCCACCTTTGTCTCCCTTGCGCGAGTAGATATGGTTGAGCACCATGCCCTGCGTGAGCAGTTTGGTAAACGGCTCGTCAACCTTCACCATGTCAAGGTCGCGCATCACCTTGGTCCAGAAGCGGGCGTAGAGCAAATGCAAAATGGCGTGCTCAATGCCGCCTATGTACTGGTCCATCGGCATCCAGTACTCAGCGCCTTTGGCGACCATGGCTTGGCTATTTTTCGGGTCGCAGTAGCGCATGTAGTACCACGACGAATCGACAAAGGTGTCCATGGTGTCGGTCTCGCGCCGACCCGGCTTGCCGCAGGTGGGGCAGACCACGCCTGCGTGAAAACCGACATGCTTGTGCAGCGGATTGCCTGAACCATCGGGCACGCAGTCAAGCGGTAACACCACGGGCAAATCTTTTTCGGGCACCGGTACCGCGCCATGTTCTTCGCAGTGGATGATGGGGATCGGTGTGCCCCAGTAGCGCTGGCGGCTCACGCCCCAGTCACGCAGGCGCCAGGTGGTTTTTTTCTCGCCGAGGTTTTTAGCGGCAAGGTCTGCGGCGACTGCATCGACGCAAGCTTTGAAGCTCAAGCCATCGTACTTGCCGGAGTTGATCGTCACCCCTTGCTGCTTGTCGCCGTACCAGTCGGCCCAGGCATCAAGGCTGTAGGTTTGGCTTTTGACATCGGTAACCTGCTTGATGGATAGGTCGTATTTTTTCGCAAACTCAAAATCCCGCGCATCATGCGCAGGCACGCCCATCACCGCACCGTCGCCGTAGCTCATCAACACGTAGTTGCCGACCCATACCTCAACCTTTTCGCCGCTTAAAGGGTGCGTGACGAGAAGGCCGGTACGCTGGCCCTTTTTTTCCTGCGTGGCCATTTCGGCTTCGGTTGTACCGCCGCTTTTGCATTCTTCAATAAACGCTGCCAGCGTGGGGTTGCTCAGAGCTGCGTGAAGCGCCAACGGATGCTCTGGCGCAACCGCGCAAAACGTCACGCCCATGATGGTGTCGGCGCGAGTGGTAAAGACGTACATGCGGCCATCGCCAATCAGCGTGCCGGATGCATTTTTGATGTCGTGGATAAAGGCAAAGCGCACGCCTTCGCTTTTGCCAATCCAGTTTTCCTGCATCAGCTTGACGCGCTCCGGCCAGCCGTTCAGACCTGTTTGCACCTGCTCAAGCAGTTCCGGCGCGTAGCTTGAGATTTTTAGGTAATAGCCCGGTATCTCGCGTTTTTCAACCACCGCGCCGGTGCGCCAGCCCTTGCCGTCTATCACTTGCTCATTGGCCAGCACGGTCATGTCGACCGGGTCCCAGTTGACGACCTGGGTCTTGCGGTAGGCAATGCCTTTGTCTAACATTTTCAAAAACAACCACTGGTTCCACTTGTAGTAGGTCGGGTCGCAGGTGGCGACCTCACGACTCCAGTCGATGGCCAGGCCTAGGGCCTGCATCTGCTGCTTCATGTCGGCGATGTTGTCGTAAGTCCATTTGGCAGGCGGCACCTTGTTTTTCATAGCCGCATTTTCAGCCGGCAAACCAAATGCGTCCCAGCCCATGGGCATGAGCACGTTGTAACCCTTCATGCGCAGCTGGCGCGTGAGCATGTCGTTGATGGTGTAGTTGCGGACATGGCCCATGTGCAGCTTGCCGCTGGGGTAGGGCAGCATCGAGCAAGCGTAGTACTTACCTTTTGGCTTTTGCGCGCTGTCGTGGTCTTCTACCCGGTAAGCGTTGTCGCCCACCCATTGGGCTTGCGCTGCGCGCTCAACGCTTTTATGGTCATATTGGGGGTTGTATTTTTCTTGCATGGAGAAGGCGGACTGAAAACGAAAAGCACTAGATACCGTAGATTTTAGGCGCTGGGTGTTTTTGGGGTCAGAGCCCAAATTCGCCGAGCCTGTGGCTCGCCCTCCGGGTGCGGTGCTTCGCACCGCTACGAAATTGGTGCCTGACCCCAATAACACTATCGCGTTGCAGCTGGGGCTTGCGGTGCGGCTGGCGTGTCGGCGACAAAACCAATGCGGTTTAAACCGGCCTTTTGCACCGCGCCCATGACCTCGATCACCTTACCGTAGAGAACGGCTTCATCGGCTCTAAGCTGCACCTCGGTGTCGGGGTTTTGCCAGGCGGCCTGTGCGAGGCTGCTTTTCAACTGCTCTGGGGACACCGGTTTGTCATTCAGAAAAACCTGGCCGGTCTTGTCAACCACCAGAGTCACAAATTGGGCTGCATCGACTGGTTTGGCGGCATCGGTTTCGGGCAAGTCGAGCTTGATGGAGCTGGCCAGCAGCGGCGCGGTGAGGATGAAAATCACCAGCAGAACCAGCATCACATCGACCATCGGCGTGACGTTGATCTCACTCATGGGCTGTGCGCCTTCGGTACCTTCTAGTCGGCCAAAACTCATTTGATATGGCCCCCACGCTTGTCGCTTCGCGTACTGCGCTGCCCCCCGAGGGGGCTATTTTTTCTAGGGGCGGCCCGTCGAAAAAATGTGCTTTTCATTTTGAGGAGTTTGAAGGTGCAAGCAGCTCGCGAAGGTCGCGCGCAAAGCCTTCCAGATCGGCTTCAATGCGGTTGATGGTTCGGCCAAAAATGTTGTACGCCAGCACTGCGGGGATGGCAACCGCCAGGCCCGCTGCCGTCATGATGAGGGCTTCACCGACCGGGCCGGAAACCTTGTCGATGGTGATTTGCCCAGCCGATGCAATAGCGATCAGTGCGTGGTAAATACCCCAAACTGTACCGAGCAAGCCAACAAACGGAGCGGTTGAGCCGATGGTCGCCAGCAGCACCTGGCCAAACTGTAGCTTGTGCAAAACGGCGTGCAGGGCATCACGCAGCACGCGGGTCAGTTGTTGCGATTTGTCGCCCGCTGTAGCCAGCGTGCCGCTACTGGTTATTTTGGTTACAGCAATCAGTGGCGACACCAGTGCCTCGCGGTCAAACGCGGCGACTTTCTCGCTCGCATCTTCGAGCGATGCCGACTGCCAGAAGGCCGCTGTGCTGCGCGCCACGTCGCCAGATGCGCGATTCAGCAGCCAGACTTTCCACAAAATAATCACCCAGCTGACAACCGACATGGCCAGCAGCGTCACGGCTACCAACACGCTGACAACGCCGCCCTGGGTCATAAGGCTGAGGAAGTTCATGCTGGCTTTAGGCTTGTACTCGGGCGACGTTGAGGCTCAGTACATCAAACATGTCAAACAAGCCCGACGATTTTGTTTGTAAAAAGCGCGCGGCCCGCAAACTGCCTTGCGCATAAGTGGCGCGACTCGATGCCCTGTGCGTGATCTCGATGCGTTCGCCCGTGCCGGCAAACAGCACGGTGTGGTCGCCCACGATGTCGCCGCCGCGCACGCTGGCAAAGCCTATGGTTGAAGGGTCGCGCTCGCCGGTGATGCCTTCACGGTCATACACTGCACATTCTTTGAGGTCACGGCCCAGCGCATCGGCAATCACCTCGCCCATCTTGAGTGCGGTACCTGACGGTGCATCAACCTTGTGGCGGTGATGTGCTTCGATGATTTCAATGTCGTAACCGGTGGCCAGCGCTTTAGCGGCCATTTCCAGCAGCTTGAGGGTGACGTTCACGCCGACGCTCATGTTGGGGGCCATGACGATAGCGATGTCTTTGGCGGCCAGTGCGATCTCGATTTTTTGTGCGCTTGAAAAACCCGTTGTGCCTATGACCAACTTGACACCCAGCGCACGGCAAACCGCCAGATGCGCCATGGTGCCCTCGGGCCGGGTGAAGTCAATCAACACAGCGGCATCTTGAAGGCCCTGGCGGATATCGGATTGAATCAACACACCGCTGCTGTGGCCCAGAAATGCCGAGGCATCCGTATCAATGGCAGGGCCGCCCGCCATGTCAAGCGCACCGCTGAGTTTGCAGTCGTCACTTTCTCGAATGGCTTCGATCAGCATGTGGCCCATGCGCCCACTGGCACCGGCGACGGCGATCTTGTGAGCGCTCTGATTTGGGCGAGCGTCCGACAGGCTGCTAGCACTCACTGTTTTGGACTCTCAAGCGGTGGGTAAACCGTGGCTGCCGGCGAAGCCGCTGGTGCGTTTGCCGTTGCCGGGGCAGCGCTGTCAGCAGGCAAGCCTTTTGCAGAGCCGGATTTTGCGTTCTTGCTCAACTGCTCTTCGGTGGCCTCCAGCGCAGGCGCCTTGCCCAGCTTGCGGCGGGAGTCCAGTTTGGCAACAAACTCTGTCTCGTTTGGCATGCTGTCGCCCTCAAAGTGATCTAGCGTGTCGCCCTTGAAAAACACGGTGTATTTGAAAGACTGTGGCTCCACACCCTGGCGCTTGAGGGTAAAAACATAGTCCCAGCGGTCGGCGTGAAAAAGGCTGGTGAGCAGCGGCGTGCCGAGCACGTCCTTAACCTGCGCCCGGGTCATGCCGGCCTTCAGGAAGTCAACCTGCTCTTTGGAGATGAAGTTGCCTTGAGTCACATCGACCCTGTAAGGCGTGATCCATAGCGCCGGGTTGATGGATGAGGCGCTCAGGCTGCTGATGCTGCTACAGCCCGCCATCAAGACGCCTAGCATGGCTGTAAGCGCTGCAACTTCAAGCGCTGATCGGATGCTGTAATGATGATTTGCAGACATGTGGTAAGGGATAGGGTGTAGCGATATGATGGCCGATTGTAGCGGCCCGGTACCCTGCTGGTGGCACAGAACCAGAGCCAGCCGACTAGGACTGGGGGGCCGCAGTCGCACCTTCTCCGGGGAAAAATCCATGCGCAATATCAACGAACTCAAAAACACGGGCCTCAAGGCCACACTGCCGCGACTGAAGATTCTCGAAATATTTCAGACCGGCAAGCAGCGCCACATGACGGCCGAGGATGTTTTTCGGGTGTTGCTTGAAGATCGCTCTGACATCGGCCTGGCCACGGTTTACCGCGTGCTGATGCAGTTTGTGCAGGCCGGACTGCTCAATCGCAGCAACTTTGAGTCTGGCAAGGCGGTCTACGAGATCAACGAAGGCCAGCATCACGACCACCTGGTGTGCCTGGATTGCGGTAAGGTTGAAGAGTTTTATGACGCCGAGATTGAAAAGCGCCAACAGGTCGTCGCTGGGGCAAAAGGCTTCACGATTGCCGACCACTCGTTGTCAATTTACGCCAACTGCAGCAAGGACAAGTGCCCCAACCGCAGCGCGACGCCACCGCGCCATCATCACGCCTGAATTTGGAAACTCAATCTTCCTGTTCCATCGCCTTGCGCTGCCGCTCAACAAAGTCTTGGTAAGTATTGATGCCGCGTAGCTGCAAAATCGCGTTGCGCACGGCGGCTTCGACCAGCACGGCGATGTTGCGGCCCGCCTCGACCTGAATAATCACCTTGCGCACCGGAATGCCAAGCACGTCCTGCGTCAGGGGTTCGTAGGGGATGCGTTCATATTCGTGCTCCAGCGTCTCACGACGCACCAGATGCACGATCATTTTCAGGCGCATCTTGCGGCGCACCGCAGTCTCGCCAAAAATCGCCTTGATGTCGAGCAGGCCGATGCCGCGCACTTCCAGCAGGTTTTGCAGCAGATCCGGGCAACGGCCCTCGATCGTGGTCTGGTTGATCCGGTACAGGTCCACCGCGTCATCGGCCACCAGGCCGTGGCCACGCGAGACCAACTCCAGCCCGAGCTCGCTTTTACCAAGACCGGACTCGCCGGTAATCATCACGCCGAGGCCCAGGATGTCCATGAACACGCCGTGCATCGAGGTGCGGTCGGCAAAATGCTTGGACAGGTAAGCCCGCAAAACGTCAATTACAAACGCCGCTGACTCTGGCGTGGTAAATATCGGCATTTGGGCGCGCTCGCACATCGACAGCAGGGTGTCGGGCGCGGTTTGGCCGTCAGCCACGATGAGCATGGGCGGCTCCAGCATGATGATGCGCGAGATGCGGCGCGTGCAGTCTTCCGGGCTGGCGCTGGTCAGGTAGGCGACCTCACGCTCACCCAGAATTTGCACCCGGTAGGGGTGTATGTAGTTCAGGTAGCCGACCAGGTCCGCACCGGAGCGCGCGGCGCGCACAGCGACTTCGTCAAAGCGCCGCTCGGAAGCGCCCAGCCCGGCAACCCACTCCCACTTCAGGGAGGCCCGGTGGTCTTCAAACAGCACGTCGGCGCTAATCGCGGTTGGTTTCATACGGGGAAACTCATTTCACCAACTAACTGCCCATCTGCTGGGCCGACTGCCATGCTGCAATCAGCTGGTGCAAGGCTGCGGCATCGGTGCTGGCCAGCAGCCGCTCGCGCAGTGCACTGTCACTGAGCAGCTCGGCTATTTCAGACAGGATTTCTAAGTGTTTCTGGGTTGCAGCTTCGGGCACCAGCAGAAATATCAGCAACTCCACCGGCTGGTCGTCGGGGGCATCAAAACCAATCGGCGCCTGCAATTGAAACACCGCCGCCATGGGCGCTTTCAGCCCCTTGATGCGCCCATGCGGAATCGCCACACCGTGACCCAGGCCGGTAGAGCCTAGGCGCTCACGGGCAAACAGGCTGTCGGTAATCAGCGCACGGTTCAGACCTTGTTGGTTTTCAAACAGCAAGCCAACTTCTTCAAAAGCACGTTTCTTACTGGTCGCATCAACGTTGACCATGACCTGGGTGGGGGGTAATATTTGCGAAAGACGATTCATAAGGCGGTTTTAGTGGCCGAATTATGCACTTTAAACGCTAGTTGGGGTTTTGGGGGCAGAGCCTAAATTGAGTTATTGGGGTTAGACACCAATTTCGCAGCGGTGCATGGGTTATTGGGGTCAGACACCAATTTCGCAGCGGTGCATGGGTTATTGGGGTCAGACACCAATTTCGCAGCGGTGCGAAGCACCGCCCCCAGAGGGCGAGCCGTAGGCTCGGCGAATTTGGGCTCTGACCCCAATAACCCAGCCGTAGGCTCGGCGAATTTGGGCTCTGACCCCAAAAACTCCCGCTACCCTTGGTGTGTCGCGAAAACGAAAAATGCTTGTAGGGACAGAACCCCGGCTGCGGCCACCTGCGACAATTGGCAACCTATGAATCAGACTTACAGTGAGCACCGGGTATTGCTCAATGGTCACAAGACCGCCATCTTGAATCTTGAAATAACGAGATGGCCTCGTTAGCGCGCATCCCTCCCATCCAGTGTCTGCTGACATTTGAAACACTGGCACGCCTGCGCAGTGTGACCCAGGCCGCAGAAGAGCTTTGCGTTACGCCTAGTGCAGTCAGCCACCGCGTCAAGCAGCTTGAGCAAATCATGGGCACCAAGCTGTTTGGCCGGGCTGATTTTTCACTCACCACGGAAGGCAGCGAATACCTGGCGCATGTACGTGAGGGTCTTGCCACCCTGCAAAAGTTTCCGGGTGCGGCCGGGCAAAGTGGCACACTTGGCAAGCGCAAGTTGCGCCTGGCTGTCACGCCCACATTTGCGCGCTCCGTCCTTATTCCACGGCTGCGTCAGTTCACCGAGGCTTACCCCGAGATCGACCTGACATTGCAGGTGACCATCCCGCTGCTCGACGTGGTGGCCGAAGACGCCGATCTGATCGTGCGTTTTGGTACCGGTCGCTACGCCGACATGGAGCACTTTTGCATCACCGAGGATGCTGTCACGCCGTTAGCCTCCCCGGTTTTTGTGCGCGAGCATGGCCCGTTTGAGTGCGCGCAAGACCTTGACGGCCAGAGCCTGCTGCGCTCGCCACTGGAACCCTGGCGTACCTGGTTTGCGGCAAACAAGCTTGACTGGCCTGAGCCGGTTGACGGCTCACAGTTCAACGATATTGGCCTGCTGTGCGACGCTGCTGCGGCAGGTATGGGCATAGCACTGATCCGCCTGAAGCTGGGCGCGCCCTGGCTTGAGAACGGTGCGCTGGTGCGCCTAGGCAGCAATGCTGTTTTTACCGCCAATGTAGTCAGCCCGCACGCGCACTATCTGTGTTGGCGCACCGGCACCATGGACCGCTGGGAATGCGCCGCCTTTGCAGATTGGCTAAAAAAATCAGTAGCTTGAAGATTCACGCTACAGCTTAAATTTCTTCAACTCAGAGGCGGTCACTTGCTCTAAAGTGGGTTATTGGGGTCAGACGCCAATTTCATTGCGATGCAGAGCATCGCACCCGGCGGGCGTGCCAAAGGCACGATGAATTTGGACTCTGACCCCAAAAACCCACAAACAGGATACAGACCATGAATACAGCTACACGCCTGCCAGAGCATCAAAAACTTGAAAGAGCCGACCGGCAATCGCAGGTTGTCCGCGCACTTGAGGCGGTACTGCCCAAGCATGCTCTGCTGTGGAATAGCGAAGACACCACGCCCTACGAGTGTGATGGTCTAACGGCTTATCGTGAGCGTCCGCTGGTGGTGGCACTGCCTGAAACCTATGCCGAGGTACAGGCCGTTCTTGAGATCTGCCATGCGCTGGATGTGCCCGTGGTTGCACGCGGGGCAGGCACGGGCCTGAGCGGCGGCGCGATGCCGCACAAATTGGGCGTTACCCTGTCGCTCGCCAAATTCAATAAGATTCTGAAGATGGACCCGGCCAGCCGCACCGCCGTGGTGCAGGGCGGTGTGCGCAACCTGGCGATTTCCGACGCTGCCGCGCCGCATGGCCTGTATTACGCGCCCGACCCGTCGAGCCAGATAGCCTGCACCATAGGCGGCAATGTGGCCGAAAACTCGGGCGGCGTGCATTGCCTGAAATATGGGCTCACGCTCCACAACGTCCTCAAGGTCAAAGGCTTCACGATTGAGGGCGAAGAAGTCGAGTTTGGCAGCTATGCGCTCGATGCCCCCGGCTACGACCTGCTCGCCATCATCATTGGCAGCGAAGGCATGCTGGCCGTGACCACCGAAGTCACCGTCAAGTTGATCCCCAAGCCGCAATTGGCGCGCTGCATCATGGCCAGCTTTGACGACCTACGCAAGGTCGGCGAGGCGGTTGCTGCGGTGATTGCCGCGGGCATTATT
>Ga0105055_10000383_pt1 | contig 66797 bp, 39 predicted proteins | sample BON03_FD_78090 | JGI IMG/M metagenome (GOLD analysis project Ga0105055, IMG submission 78090) | Freshwater microbial communities from Lake Bonney liftoff mats and glacier meltwater in Antarctica - BON-03 | ecosystem: Environmental > Aquatic > Freshwater > Ice > Glacier meltwater | place: Lake... | reverse complement strand
GTCGGCGACTCCAGTTTCTTGCGCACCGCGATCCCTTTTTTGTACGACCAACCACAACGTCCATCTGCTGCAACAACGGATCCACGAGCAAGACACTTCAGCCGCGTGTGACGGAGAGAAGGCTTAGAAGGCGTTTCACGTTTCTCTCAAAAAAAGCATTCCCCGCTCTTCCTCTCGGGGGCGCGTTGTCCCTGTCCCCCCCGCCCCCCCCCCCTCCACAAATATCAGTGCTTGCTGCGCGCGCGCGCCTCAAAGGAGGCTTGAGGACTCTCATATCAAACGCAAACATGCGCGAGCGCACACGCAAAGAAACGCCGCCCATCCAGGCATCAAGATGACGTCCGCGCGCCGACAGCAGCACGATATCCCGCCTCTCCTCCGCTTCCGCACGTCGCCCTCGCCCGCCCCCGCCGCCCTCTTTGCCAATGGACCACGGCAGGATGAGCACGTTCCCCCGCCGCCGCGCATCAACATGCCCCTGGCGGGCTGGCTGCAGGACCGCTTTCCCCTGCCTCTGCCGCTAGCGTCGCTGTCGGCGTCGGCGTCTTCGGCCGCTGGCGCCGGGCCTCCTCCGAGCGGCGACGGTCGCGCCGGCCCCCTCTCGTCCTTCTCCTCCTCCTCCTTCCGCTTCGAGCTGGCCGCCGCCGCACCACCAGCAGCGACCGACGACGCCAGGGACAACGGGCCGGGCCTGGTCGGCGGCGGCGGCGGCGCCGGCGCCGCCGCCACCGCCTCGGCCACCGCCCGCCGCCGCCCCTTTCCCCGCGGCCGCCCCAGTTTCGGCCCGCCGCCCGAGGCCAGCGACGCCGCCGTCGCCGCGCTCGACGGCCTCCGCTGCAGCGGCTGCGCCGCGCCGCTCGTGCCCGGCGCGGGGGAGACGTCCGAGCCGCGCCGGCGGCGCGCGGCGGCTCTCGCGCGCGTGTGCGCGGGGTGCCGCCAGGCCTTCCACGTCGGGTGCGCGGGGCGGGTGGGCAAGGCGCTGGGCGGCCGCACGCTCCTGAGGCACGTGCCGGGGACGCCGCTGCCATGGGAGGGCGCGGCCGGCGGCGCCGAGGGCGGCGGCGCGCTGCTGGCGGCCATGGCCGGGCGCGGCCCGCTGCCGCCGGTGAAGCAAAAGCCGGGCGAGACGCGCGAGCAGCTGGCCGAGCGCCTCGTGCGCGAGCAGGACGTGGTCAACGAGGCGGTCGCGCGCGACGGCCACTGGTTCCACTCGGCCTCGTGCGCGCGCGTGGGGGGCGCGCTCGCGGCGCAGGCGCACCGGCCGCCCGTGCCGATCGACCCTCTGCCGCCGCCGCCGGGCGCCGCGGACCGAGCGAGGAACGACGGGGGCAGCGACAACGACGACGGCTGCGGCGGCGGGCCTTTTGCGTGGCTCAAGGCGAGGCGGCTGGCCGAGAGGCGGCGCACGTTCGCGATGCTAGAGAGGGCGTTGGCGTTGGGGAAGGGAGAGGCGAAGGTTGCGGGGGGCGCAAGGAAGGAGGGGGAGGAGGACGACGGGACGCCGGCGGGTGTCAAGGCAGCAGCAGCGGCAGCGGCAGCAGCGGCAGCGGCAGCGGCAACAGCGCCGCCGCCCCCTTGCCCCTCCTCCCGCACGTGGGCCCTCGTCGACCTGAGCCGCCTGCGCGCCGAGCCGGGCGACCCCCCGGGGCGCGCGGGGCCCGGGGCCCGCCTCCGCCCGGACGTCAACGCCCTCGTCGACGTGCTCGTGCAGGCCTATGGCCCCGGGGCGGCCGACGAGGTCGTCGGGCTGACGGGCGGCGGCGGCGGCGGCGGCGGCGGTGGGGACGGCGAAGAGGGCGGCGGCGGCGGCGGCGGTGGGGACGGCGAAGAGGGCGGCGGCGGCGGCGGCGAGGGCGGCCCTAGGGCCCCCCGCCGCCGGGTCGGCGGCGGCCTCCGCGACGGCCGCTACGCCGTCCTGCTGCGCGACCCCCCCGACAAGGGCGGCGCCCCGCTGTGCGCCGCCCTGCTCGAGTCGTACGGGACCGAGGCCGCCGCCATTGGCCTGGTCGCCACACGCCTGTCGCGGCGCGGAGAGGGGCACGCCGCCGCGCTGCTCGACGCGACGGCGCTCTTCTTGCGCGACGGGCTCGGGACGCGCCTGCTGCTCGCCTCGGGCGCGCCGGTCGCGTCCGACCCGGTGTCCCGGGGCCTGCTGCTGGGCAAGGGCGGGGAGGCGGCGGTGCGGCGCGAGCAGGCGCGGGTGCAGGCCGAGCTGCGGCGGCACGGCGGCGGCGGCGGCGGCGGCGGCCAAGGCGGCGGCGGCGGCGGCGGGAGCGGCGGCGGCGGCGATGCGGCGGCGGCGGCGGGGCAGCGGCGCGCGGGCGGCGCCGGCGACGGCGCCGGCGACCTGGTCGCGGGCCTGCTGGCCGTCGGCGGCAGCCCCTCGCTGGCCCCCTACGTCGGGAAGGCGCGCATCTACTGGTCGCCGCCGCACGCGCCGCGCTTCCGCCGGCTGGGCCGCGGCGAGGCGGCAGACCTGGCGGCCGAGCTGCCGGCGCTGGGGCGGCGGCTCAGGGCCGCCGGCGCGCTGGGGAGGCGCGGCTTGCTGGGCTGGCTGCTTGGCGCGAGCGTCCAGGACGGCGAGTGGCTGGTGCGCGACCTGGACGAGGCGTGAGCGACCGGGTCGACGATCTGGAAAATTCAAAAGAGCTTTTTCATGTCAAAAAACGTTGTCATATCTTTTCGAAAAGAAGGGGGAAAAAACAAAGCGTGCATGCGTTTGCCGACCCGAAACCGCGGCCTCCTCTCGAATTTCTCAAGCAAAGCCGACGCCGCGCTTGCCCTTGGTCTTGACGCGCCCCCGGCTCCCGCCGTCCCACTCTTCCTTTTCGCTCACGACCACGTACTTCTCCCCCCGCGTCGTCACGGGCACGCCGTCGATGTACCGAACGCGCGGCGGCGGCGCGCCCGCCTTGCCGCCGCCGCCGCCGCTCCCCTGTTTGGCGGCCCCCGCCGGCTCGGGGGGCGGCTTGCCGCCGCCGCCGCCCGCCGCGTCCGGCACCCACGCGAACCTGTCCAGCGTCGCCTGCCGGTCGCGCTCGCGCGCCAGGGCCTCCCGCCCGGCCGCCTCCTCGCGCGCTTGGACGAGGCGCCGCCAGTCGGCCACGGCGCCCGCCGCTCCCCCGCCCACCTCCTCCTCTTCCTCCTCCTCCTCGCCGCCGAGCGTCAGGAGCCAGTCGGCGGCCGCCTCGGCGTCCCCGTGGAAGCGGTCGCGGAGGGCGTGGGCGGCGAAGCGGCGCGCCTCGGCGCGGTCGGCGCAGGCGCCCGGCGGCACCAGACCCGCGAGCGCGTCGAGCGCCGCCGACGTGGACGCGCCGTCGCCGCCGTCGTCGCCGCCTGCCTCGTCGACGGACGCCCGCAGCAACTGCCGCCGCGGGCCGTCGTCGTCGGTCCTCCGCCCGGCGCCGTTGCCGCTGCCGCTGACGCGGCCCAGATCCTTCAGAGCGGCTGCCAGCGCCGAGGCCGCCGCGGCCGCGGCCGCGTCTGCTGGGTCAGCGGCTCTCGGTTGCGCCGTTGCCGCCGTCGTCGTTTCGCCGCCGCCGCCGCCGCCGCCGCCGCGTTCGGCCAAAAACGCGAGGACGCGCGCCGTGGCCGATTCTGGCGCGAGCGACGCAAACTCGGCGTCGGCGCCGGCGCACATCTCGGTCACGTCCTGCACGGCCTGATCGTGGTCGTCGTCCTCGTCGACCTCGAACTCGGCAAGGTACCGAACGACGTCGGCGTCGACGGGAGTCTTGGCGGAGCCGAAGAGCAGTTCGGAGACGCGAGCGTGATTCATTGCGGTGGGTCGATCTTTGCAGGCGCGTGGTTGTCTAGGGCCTGTGAGTGTCAATCTGTCCAATGCATTGATGGAATGCGCGATGTCGCAGGGCCTCTCCACGCGCGCGTTCGAGTTGTACCGCGTCGCCGTCGCAGCGGCGTTTCCGTGTTTTTGTCCGGCGGCGGCGGCGCCTGTGAATTGCAATGGCTAGAACGGCTCAGCTCGGCTTGCACCGCGCCTACCCAGAGGCCCGCAGTGCACTTTCATCCCAAGCGCGCGAGTTGCGCATAACAAGACGTAAACGAAAAAAAACGGCCAAAACCTCTCTCCCGAATTCAAAAATCTTCCGCGACAGAAGGCAAAAGACCACCCGACGACACTCACGATGCTCCGCGCCGACCCAAAGAGGCGGTCGCGGGGCGGTCCCGCCTCGAAAGACGACGCCGCCTCGGCCGCGGCGGTCAGCGCCAGCAACAACAACAACAACAACAACGGCGGCGGCGGCGGCAAACAACAGCTGCGAGACGCCGCCGCGACCGCCGCCGCCGCCGCCGCCGCCGCAAAGGGTCTTGACGAAGCAAGTCATCTACACTACCAAACCAAGCATGTTGCCGACGCCGCCGCTACCTGCTCCGTCTCGACAATCCCCCGCCCGCCGCCGGGCAAGGCCGGCCCCGCGGCCTCGCCCCTCCCCGGCGAGCTCAAGGAGCGCCTCCGCCGCGCCGCCGGAGAGAGCGCCATCCTCGCCGTCGAGCAGGAGCGCCTGTCGGCCTCCGTCGACGCCCTGCGCCGGCGCAACGGCGAGCTCGAGGCCGAGCTGGCCGACGCCCGCCGCGAGGCGCGCGAGGCGTCCCGCGCCGCCGCCGCCGCCGCCGCCGCCGCGCAGGGGCCGTCGCCCGGCGCCCTGTGCGCGCGGCAGGTCCTGCGCCGGCGCGAGGCCGAGACAGACCTCCTCCAGCGGCGCCTGCGGGACGTGTCGGCGCAGCGCGACGCGCTGGAGATCAGCAAAAGGGCGCTGGTCGTTCAGGTGGCCGTGCTGGCGGGCCGGCAGGCGGCGAGCGACGCAACGGCGTCGGCGGCGGCGGCGGCGGCGCGGGGGCGGCGGCGGGCGCTCGCGTCGGCGAGCAGCGGCGGCGGCAGCGTCCAGTGCGAGCAGGGGCGGGAGCCGGACGAGGAGGCCGGGGGGGAGGAGGCGGGACTGCGCCTGCCCGCGATCGGAAGCCACGCCGTCTGCCTGAGCTGCGGCGGCGGAGGTGGCGGGAGCGCGGCCACGGGCGGAGGGCCCCCGCTCGCGGCAGCCGCCTGGTCGGCCGGCGGCGCCACCGCCGGCGCCGTCACCGCGCGCTCCTTCTCGGCGGCGGCGGCGACGACGACGGCGGCAGCCCAGAGCCAGACCGCGTTTGCGAGCGCGGCCGAGGAGGACGACGAGGACGACGAGGATGATGAGGACGACGACGCGTTCGAGGACGAGGACGGGGCCAGCAGCGCGCTCGCCGTGGCCGGCGGCGGCGGCGGCGGCGCCTCGGGGGGGGAAGTGCGCACGCTGCGCGCGTTCTACATCGTCGCCGGCGACCAGATGAGCCGCCTGGTCGGGATGATCGGCGGCGCGGCGTCCGCGTCCCTGGCCGCCGCGCGCGCCATGGCGGCCGCGGCGCCGGCGCCGGCTCTGCGCAGCGGCAACGGCTACAACGAGGCCGCGAGCGGCACCGCCTTTTCGACGGCGCTGCTCGCCGAGGCGAGCGAGGCGACGGCCGCCGCCGCCGCCGCCGCGGTCGGCGCGGCGCCCGAGCACCAGCTCTGCCTGATCGCGGCGTACGTGGGCGGCGCTGCGGAGCGCGAGCGCTCCCTGGCGCTCGAGCTCGCCGCGCGTGAGCACGAGGCGGCCGCGGCCCGGGCGTCGCTGCGCATGCTGCGGGAGAGGCTGCTGTCGCGCGAGCTCGAGGACGAGGAGCTGTTGCTGCGCGCGCGGCCCCTGTCGGCGGCGGCGGCCGCGACGGCCTCGGAGACGGTCGGGGGGGGTGCGGCGACCGCAGGGACTGCTGCTGAAGCTACTGCTGCTGCTGCTGCTGCTGCTGCTGCTGCTGCTGCTGCTGCTGCTGCTGCTGCTGCTGCCCCCGACAACGACGAGAACCGCCACCGCGCCAGCGACAAGGACGACGCCGCCGCCGCGGGCAAGACGCCCGACCCTCGCTCGTCGGCCTCGTCGATCGCGCTCCAGGAGCTGCGGCGCAGCCCCGCCGCCACGCCTCGCTCCTCCGACGCCGCCGCCCTCCCGGCGCTGTCGTCCGCCGCGGCCGCCCCCCGGCAGACGGCCTTTTGCTCGGCACTAGAGTCGGCGGGTGGTGGCGCCCTTGGTTCCGCCGCCGCCGCCGCCGCCGCAGCGACCCCTCTGTCAGCCGTTCGCGCGATGTTTGCCGGCGGCGGCACGCCCGGCGGCACCCCCCTCTCCCAGCAGTCGCTGTCGGCCTTTGCCACGGCCGCCGAGGGGGGCACCGACGGCCTCCCGACGGTCAATGGGCCCCCCCGCACCCGCGCAGCAGCGGCGGCAGCGGCGACTGCGGCGGCGGCGGCGGCGGGCGCGCTGGCGGCCTGCCCGTCGCCGGCCGCCTCGGGAGGCGGAAGCACGGCGCCGACGCCCTTTTGCGGCAAGATGGCCGCCGCCGCCGCCGCCGCCGCCGCCGCCCGCGCCACGCCCCCGCCCACCCAGTGCAGCGGCGCCCTGCTCCTCGCCCTCACGCCCCCGGCCTCGTCCACGCGCCTGACGACGGCCGCAGGCCCCGAAGACGACGCCGGCGACGCCGGCGCCGGCGCCGGCGCCGGCGGCCCGCTCGCCCCGCGCTCGGTCATCAGCCGCCTCGGTGCGCACGGGGCGGCGGCGGCGCTCGAGGCGCGGCTCGAGCGCGAGCACGAGGCGCCGCCCGTAACCGCGCGCAACCTGCTCCTCTCGTCGACGCCGGGCGGCGGCGGCGGCGGCGGCTTTCTCGGGGCTTGCACCCCGGCGGCGGGGGGCATCGGCGGCGGCGGCGGCGGCGCGCTGCTGTTTGCGAGCGCGCGCGCGACGGCGCACACGGCCGGCAACCGCCTGCTGCAGGCGTTCGAGCTGGCCGGCACGCCCTCTCTCTGGCCGCTCGCCGGCGGCACCGGCGCGATCGCCGGCGCGTTTGCGGCCGGCGCGGCGGCGGCGGCGGCGGCGAGTGCGGCGGCGGTCGGTCCCGCCGATTCCCCTCCTGTGTTTGGGCCGCTGTCGCCCGCGGCGCTGTCGCCTCGCGACGGGGACGTCGGCGCCGCCTCGACGCCGGGCGCGCCCGACGGTGACGGCCTCAACGGCGGCAGCGTCGGCAGCCGGCGCGGCGGCGCGGGCGGCAGCCGGCGCGCGCTGCGCGTGGCCGCCTTGGCGCTCGCGGCGCTGGCCGCGGGCGCCGCGGCGGTGTTGCAGCGCGCGGACCCAGAGGGCGCGGCCGCGTTGGCGGCGCGCGCGGCTGGGGCCGGCAAGGCCGCGCGGAGGCGGGCGCAACGTTGGTGGGGGGACGTTGGAGGGGGGCTCGCGCGGAGGAGGAGGGGGCAGCAGCCGCGCGAAGAGCAGCAGCGGCGGCAGCACGGGCAGGGCGCCGACGCCGGGCTGGCATCCGACGAGAGCGCGGCCGCGTCGCCAGAGCATCCGGAGCACCAGCCGGTCGTCGTGGCGGGCATGGAAGTCGCGGCGTACTGAGGAAGAGAGACAGACGTTCGGAAGACCAGAATTGGAAGAAAGCAAAGAGACAATCAACGCGCGACCCCTTTCTCCCCTACTGCTGCCGCTGCCGCCGCCGCCGCCGCCCCCGCCTGCTGCGAAAATCCCGCGCCAAGTCCCCCGCCGTCCATGATCTCGAGCACCACCGCCGCAAAATTTTGGAACGCGCCCCCGTCGACGCCAAACACGCCGGCAACAGCAGGCGCCGCCGCCGCCGCCGGTCCGCCCCCGCCCCTCGTGCCGCCGCCGCCGCCGCCCCCCGGCAGCCCGAGCGCCGCGCGCAGCGCCCGCTCGCGGTCTGGCGCGCCGTCGATCTGGCGCAGCAGCCGCTGCAGCCGCGGATCGCGCAGGGCCTCGCGCACGTCGGACGACAGCGCCAGTCGCGCAAGCTCCTCCGGGCGCGCGCGGTAGCCCGCCTCGTCGCCGCCGCCGTCCGCGGCGGCGGTCGCCGCCGCCGCCGCCCCGGCTCGTGCCGCCGCCGCCGCCGCCGCCGCCGCCGCCTCTGCCCCCCGTCCCGCCATTGGGGGCCAAGACGGCCCTCCGTCCAGGAGCACCACGCGGACGCTCACAGTCGTCGTTGTCGTCGTTGTTGCTGTTGTCGCGGCCGTCTCTGCGTCGGTGGCGGGGGCGGACGGTCGCCGGCGGACGCTGCGCACCTCGGCGGGGGCGCCGCCTCTTGCGCCCGCGTCGCCGTCGCCGTCGCCGTCGCCGTCGCCGCGCGGCCGAGTCGGCGGGAAGCGGCGCGCGGCCGACTCGGGCACCGGCCCGAGCAGCGCGCCGGACTCGGTGCGCACGACGTAGCGCGTGGCCTGCGGCGGCGGCTTGGCCTCTTGCTCGACATCGACACCGACATTCTGTCGCGCGACGTAGACGGTGGCGCCCGCGCGGACAGGAGCGGGCGGTGGCGGAGGGGTGCCGTCGTTTCCGGGAGCGGCGACGCATTCGACGTCAAAGTCGACCTTGACGGCCGCCATTGCGAGGGGACTGTTTGTGTGTATCGTGCGTTCAGAACAGAGATGGGGGGGAGGAAGGGGGCGACCGATTCAAGTACACAGGGTGGCGCAGAGATTTGCGTTCGTTTGCGCGACGTGGACGCCGACGAAAACGCCGAAGGGGGAGAGCAGCGCTCTCTGTCTGCCAACCGTCGTCCCGAATCCAATCGCCCCACTATCAATCACCATCGCTTGAGAAACACCTAGCTCATCGTTCAAAGCACCCTCGGGGGACGGACGGGCTCGCGATCATCCCCGACATGATGCAATCGCGGCCGGGGGCGAGGAGGAGAGCGGCCTGAAGCCCTCTCTCCCGCGCGCCAATGCGGCGCGCGGCCGCATTGGCGCTGCGGTGGCGGCTCGAGAACCGCGGCGGGGCGCTCGGCTGCATTGGCAGCCTCAGCAATGCCGTCGCCGTCCCCGTCGCCCCCGTCGCCGGCCGCGCGCGGCCGTTTGGCGGCGATGCCGCGTCCGGACCTTCTGCTCCGACGCCGCGCTACCCCCGCCGCCCTAGCGCGCCCGGCGCCGACCCCTACGCGTGGATCCGCACGGCGGACCCGCGCGGCGAGCTCGGGCGGTACCTGGCGCAGGAGTCGCGCATGTACCGCGCGGCGGGCCTGGCTTCCGGGGGCGCGCCGGCCGCGCGCCGCGCCATCGAGCGCGCCGAGGCGGCGTGGCCGGCGTCCCCGTCGTCGTCGTCCTCCTCCTCCTCTTCTTTGGACAACGGCGCCGGGCGCGCCGAGCCCTCTGGGCCGTACGAGTACTGGCAGCAGGGGCCGGACGGGTCGGGCGGAGGAGGATGGGCGCTGATGCGCAGGCGGCGGCGATCGCAAGGCGAAGGAGCAGCGCCATCAGCAGACACAACAGCAACAACAACGACGACGACGGCAGCGGCAGCGGCAGCAGAGGCGGTGCTCTCGTCCGCCGACGTCCGCGCCGACGCCGCCCTGGCGGCGCGCCGGCTGTTCAAGGGACGGCGCTGGCTCCCGGCCGCCCGCGCGGCGGCGAACGAACTGTTCGGGCCGGGGCACGACCAGGTGCCGCCGGACGTGCGGCTCTCGCGCGACCACGCCCTGGTCGCGTACCTGCTGCCGTACGCGCCGTCGGCCTCGGGCGACGCCGCCGCCGCCGCAGGCCGTGCGCCGCCTCCCGAGGGCTCGGCGCTCCTGGTCGTGCGCGCGGCGGCGGCGTCTCCGGGCCCCCTGCCACCGCTGGCGATGGTGCGGGCCGTCACGGGCGCCGAGTTCTCGCCCTGGTTCGATCGGGGGGACCCGTGCGTCTACTACGTCGAGCCGGACGTAAAAACCGGTCGGCCCGCGTGCGTCCGGCGCAGGAGCGTGTTGGTCGGCGGCGGCGGCGGCGGCGGCGGCGGCGGCGGCGCGTGCGAGGACGAAAGCGCGATCCTCTTCAACGAGCCTGACCCGCGCTTCTTCGTGGCCCTGACGCGCACCAAGGACTGGCGCGCGCTCGCCGTCAATTCGCACTCCAAGGTGAGCTCGGAGGTGCGGCTGCTGATGCGGGGGCAGAGGCGAGGGCAGAGCGAGGGCGGCCGCCCGTCACCGGCGGCGCTGGCGGCCACAGCACCAACGGCATCGCCGCCGCCGCCTTCGCTGATGCTGGTGGCTCCGCGCCGGCCAGGGGTCGAGTACTTTGTCGAGCACTGGCGCGGGCGCGCGCTGGTGCTCACGAATGCGCCCGAGCTGTTCTTATCCGGAGAGGGAAAGGCGGCCGGGGGGCCGGCGGCGGCGGCGGCCCCCGCCGCTGCTCCCCCCATTTGCTCCTCCTCCCCTTGCTCCGCGGGCGGCAGGGACTATGCGCTGCTGGCGGCGCCGGTCGTCGCCGTCGATGATTACGATGGCGCTGCTGCTTCTGCGCCGCCTTGGCGCCTGGGCCCCTTCGTCGAGCTTGCGCCCGAGCCGCGCGGGCGGTGCAGCGTCGCCGCGTCTGCGGCGGCGGCCGCCGCACGCGACGCCTCTGGCGGCGGCGACGACGACAATGACGACGACCAACGGCAAGAGGAGATCGCTGCCACCGCCGACATGGACGTGTTTGACGCGGGGGTGGTGCTGCAGCAGCGCGACGCGGCGGGCAGGCCCGCGCTGAGCGTCGTCGTCGTCGCCGTCGCGGCGGCCGCGGCCGAGGAGGAGGGAGGTGGCAAGAAAGAGACGGCTGCTGCTGCTCCTCCCGTCTTGCTGCGCACGGTGGGCCTCCCTCGCTGGGCGCTCGAGCTCGAGCCCGCGGCCAACCAAGACCCGTCCTCCCCGGTCTTCCGGTTCGACCTCTCCTCGCCGTGTCGCCCCCCTCTGCCCTACGAGATGGACCTGGCCACGGCCGTGGTGCGGCCGCGGCCCGCCGTTATTTCGTCGCCGCCGCCGCCGCCGCCGTCGCCGTCTTTTGCCGCCACTGCTCGCCCGACCAGGCGACAAACCCGCGCCCCCGCTTCTCCTCCTCCTTTTCCTCCCGACCTCGTCTACCGCCGGGTGGTCGTGCCGTGCCTCCCCGTCGACGGTCCGGACGAGGGCGTCCCCCTCACGCTGCTGCAGCGCCGCCCCCGCCGCGGCTCCGAGCCGCCCGCGCCCGCCCCTGTTGCTCTGCTCGAGTCATACGGCGCCTACGGCCGGCCGCTCGAGGCCGGGTGGCGCGCCGACCGCGCGGCAGCGGCGCTCGACCGCGGTTGGATCGTCGCGCTGGCGCACGCGCGCGGCGGCGGGGAGCTGGGCCGGCGCTGGCACCGCGCTGGCAGGGCCTCGCGCAAGGGCCGCTCGGCGCGCGACGTGCTGGCGTGCGCGCGCTGGCTCGCGCGCGAAGGGCTCGCGCGGCCGGCGGGGGGCATCGCGCTGTGCGGCGCCAGCGCGGGCGCGGTGGCGGCGGCCGGCGCGCTGCTGCTCGAGCCGGCGCTGTTCGGCGCCGCCGTGCTCGAGGTGCCGTTCGTGGACGCGCTGGCCGAGATGGAGGGAGCCGCGGCCGGGACGGCGCCGGTGGTGGCGGCGGCGGCGGCCCTAGACCTGCTGGCGCAGCACGAGTTGGATGAGTGGGGCGACGACGACGACGACGGCGACGACGGCGACGACGACGACGACGACGACCGCAAAGGCGAGGACGAGGACGAGGACGAGCGCGTCGGCCGGGCGACGACGACGACCTTGCGCGCGCTCGAGCGCGGCGCCTGCCCCTACCAGGCGCTGCTGCGGATGGCGCGGCGCGCGCGAGAGGGCGGCGGCCCCGCCCCGGCGCTGCCCCCCCTGCTGCTGACGGCCGCCGCGGACGACGCGCGCGTGCGGCTGCAAGGCGTCGTGCGGTTTGCGGCGCTGTACCGGGACGTCTCTGCGGCCGGCGCACGCGCGGGCGCGGGCGGCGGGCGGCCCTCGGCGGCGCCGCCCCCGCTGGTGCTGCTGCGCGTCGCGGCGGGGGGCGGGCACTTTGGCGGGGGCACTGCGGCGAGCGACGCGGGCGAGGTGGCCGAGCACCACGAGTTTGTGCGGCGGGCGATGCAAGGCGGGCGGGGGGTTGTTTGAGCGGCGAAGTGGGCGGGGCAAATACAAGGCAGCAGCGTGCCGTCTTTCCGACGATGGGGAACGACGCGGACGAGACCTGTGGTGGTGCTCTGCTGTTTACAATTTAGGGAGAGCCAGGCCTTTGCTGGCGTACTCGTCCTGGCGTACGCGTCGGCCTGCTCAGCCAGTACACGCGCTTTGAAAGGCGCCACCGCCACTATCAACTTAAAAAGGGCGGTGATAAGAAATAACGACCCGTCGAATCGCAAGCTGATTGAGCGCCCGTCACTTCATCGGCGCCCGCGACAAGGGCCGTCGGCTACAAAGGCGGCGGCGGCACGGCCGTGTGCGCCGTCCAGGCCGCCAGCGCGAGCGCGGCGGCCGCCAGGAACAGCGTGCCCAGGTGGCGCGAGGGCGAGTCGAAGTACTCGCGCCCCAGGCCCGCTGACGGCACCGTCTCGAGGCCACTCAGCCACGCCTGCCAGAGCGGCTCGAGGTGGTTGTCGGCCGCGCCCTCGCGCACGGCGGAGAGATAGCGCTCGGTCGGTTTCACGTCGGCCGGCAGCGTCGCCATGGCGCCCGAGACGAACGTCAGGGCGCGCGCGCGCCGCCCGCCGTAGGTGACGACGTCGACCTCCTTGAGGCTGTAGCCGCCCTCGGCACCCGCCAGGCGGCCCAGGTCGGCGCGCGACAGCGCGTAGAGCACGCCGTGCACGTGAGAGGGGTGCGCGCCGGCGCCGCCGGCGGGCGACGCGGCGGCGAGCGCGGCGGCGGAGGCGGCCTCGGCGCCCGCGTCGTCCGGGGCGCGCGCCTCGGACGCGCCGCGCAGCCGGCCGAGCACGCCCACGCTCGAGGGAGAGACGCTCCGCTCGCGCGAGCGGGCGTCATTGCCGCCGACGCCGCCGCCGCTGTCGCGGCCGCCCGGCGCGCGGATGTCGCCGCCGCGCAGAGTTGCATATCCCCCGCGATGTCGGAACGCGAGGCGGGTCGCCGGGTCCTCGACAAAGGCTGGGTCGTGCGCGTACACCTCGTAGACGCCGCGGCGGCGCAAGGTGGCGGCCGAGAGGTTGGCGCCAAAGGCAAAGTAGAGGCAGGCGTCCGCGGGGACGGCGGCGGCGGCAAAGGGGCGCCCGCCGTCGTCTGCGGCGCCGTCGGCCGGGCCGGGGGCTGACGCCGCTGCCGCTGCTGCTGCTGTTGCGGCGGCTGCGGCGGCGGCGGCGGACGCACGAGACGACGCGGGCGACGGCGCTCGCCGGCGCCCGGCGTCGAGAGCGTCGGGCGCGCGCGACGAGGGCAGGCGCGGCAGGAAGGTGTCGCCCTCCTCGGCGAGGGCGAGCAGGTCGTCGGTCTCGTCGTAGTTGCCGTCGCCGCTCGAGGGGTCGGCGGACGGGCCGCGCTCGAGGAGAGGAGGCGGCGGCGGCGGCGGGGACGACGACGTCGACCGACGCTGCCGGACCCGCCGCACCTCGGCCTGCTGCTGCTCCTCCTGCTCGAGCGTGCGCTGGAACGTCAGGGCGCGGAGCTCCTCGAGCAGCTGCCGGGCGGCCTTGGAGGTGGTGGTGGCGAGTGGGGGCGGAGGAGCGTCGCGTTTTGGGTCTGCCGCCGACGCGCAGGGCCGGGCGCGCCGGCCGGGCGGCGGAGGCGACGGCACTGCGCCGACTGGGCGTCGCGCGCGCCCTGCGAGGAGGCGTGGCGCTGAACCGGGGCACCGGGAGAGCATGCCGTAAAAAAAATGTCAAAAACGGTTTCGGAGGACGAGACAAAGAGTGGTGAGAGAGAGAGTGGAACCGCAGAGGGCGACTGGAATGGTTGACTGGGGCGTGGTCCGAAGAGGGAGATGTCGAGTAGGAGGAAGTGTGGCGAGAAGGGGGCAGAGGCGTTTTGCGGTTCTTGAGCGCTCGCGCGTAATGGACGACGGTTGTGCTCGCAAGTCGGCGTCGCCGGCAACGCGCGCGCCGCGCAGCCCCGGCTGATACAATTCTGCTCCACTTCGCGGTTCAGTGAGACACCCACACACACGCAACCACGACGTCAACATCCACACACGCTCTCCCTCAACGCTCCAAGCAGCACGCGTGCGCAGAGAAACACAAAACGCACGTCTTCAAACCGTCTGCCCCCCTCCTACCCGCAAAGTGCGCAGCGCACCACACCTCCACCACCGCCCGTACGCATCGGCCAGCATCGCGTCCAGACACCCGGGACTCGGCCCCAAAGCGCCGACGCCCACAGGGGAGAGGAACAAGTTTGAAAGGGCTCTCTCCCCTCCTCCCTCCCCTCCCCTCTCTTCAAACGCAGAGAGACAGGGAGACAACCAGAGAGCAGGAGGGGCGATCGATCGCGATGGGGCTGTGGTTCAGCCGCCTGCTCAACCTCTTCGGGGACCAGGAGGCGCGCATCCTCGTGCTCGGCCTGGACAACGCCGGCAAGACGACCATCCTCTGTGCGTTCGCTCGGCGCTCGCGCGCGTCGCGCTTCTTCCCGCCGCCGCGCCGTCATTCTCGCCCCTGCTGTTGTCACTCACACTCTCTCAAAACACGCGCGCCCTGCGAACCCATCCACCGTCAACAACACGCCACAAACAGACCGCCTGCAAGTCGGCGAGGTCGTCTCCACCATCCCAAGTGAGTACGGAACGAAAGAGTGGACTGATGATTTCTCATGGCAGCGCAGCGCGCCTCCGGCGACGCCCTCCCCTCGGACGCGACGCCGCATGCAGACGCCCAAACAAAAACACCCGACCAACCCTTTTCCCCCATCCCCTCCAAAAACAGCCATCGGCTTCAACGTCGAGACCGTCGCCTACAAGAACATCAAGTTCCAGGTGTGGGACCTCGGCGGGCAGACCTCCATCCGCCCCTACTGGCGCTGCTACTTCCCCAACACGCAGGCCGTCATCTACGTGGTCGACAGCAGCGACCGCGAGCGCATCGGCATCTCGCGCGAGGAGTTCCGCGCACTGCTCGAGGAGGACGAGCTGAAGGACGCGCTGCTGCTGGTCTACGCCAACAAGCAGGACCTGCCGGGCGCGCTGTCGGACGCCCAAATCGCAGAGGGCCTCGGACTGCCCGAGGTGCGCAACCGGGACTGGGCCATCTTCAAGGCGTCGGCGATCAAGGGGGAGGGCCTGTTCGAGGGGCTGGACTGGCTGAGCAACGCGCTGAAAAACAGGAAGCGGTAGAAGGTGCTGTTTGCTCGGCGGCGCGGCGCGGCGCGGCGCGGTGGTGCGCCTGTTTTGCATGAAGAGAGGCGTCTCCGGCCTCTTGCCCCACTCCTTTCTTCATCTCTTGTAGCCATGATGGCCATAGATACATAGCGGGGCGGCCTGTTTTGCGAACAAATTACATCGCGCGAGAAAGGGACAGCGTTGGTGTTTTGGGGCGCTGGGTGCGGGTCGGAGAGAGCAAATTCGGAAAGAGAGAAGCGCGCGGGAGCTCGGGGCGGCGGCAGCCGGCGGAAGCAAATCGGAGGGAGTGGGCTTATGCTGGTCGGTGTGGTCCGGCTCCGGGGTTGGTCCAGTCGGTCCGCAGTGTGTCGGTTGGTGGTCTATGGTTTCTCTCTACGAACGATTTTCCGAGTCGGGAAAACAGATGGGTCGCGCGGCGTCGGCGTCCGCGGCGGCGGCGGCGGCGGCAGGCCGGCGCGCGGACTCTTTTCTTGCCTCCGTCTTCCGGGACGCGAGCGCGCCGGCCGGCTTGTGCGCGGCGGACGGGGGCGGCAGCAGCGCCACCACGCCGACGTGCGCGGCGATCGCGAGTCGCAGGAGGCAGCCCCGCATCCTCGTTTTTCTTGTGCGTCTCTCTCGGAGCAGGTCGCAGGTCTTTTTCGGTTTTTTTGACTCCTCTTTCCAGTCCAGAGAGGAAACGTCGCGTTTTGCCGTCGAGGTGTGTTCCAAAAAGGAGATGAGCGTTCATTCCGATGCGTGTGCTTTGCGCTCCCCCCAGCCCAGTCTAGGTCCCTCGTCCGGGCGAGGGCGCGCCGCCGCCGCCGCCGCCGCCGCCGCCGCCATCCCCGCCGCCGCCGCCTCCCCTGCCGCTGTTGCCGCCTCCTCGTGCGGTGGCGTCGCCTCCCGGGGCCGCCTCGCCTGCCCCCGGGCCGACCTCCTCCGCCATCGCCTGGTCTTCCGCCTCTTTGCCCGCCCCTACTTGCTCCCCCGCCTCCATCGGCTCCGCCTGCTCCTCCTGCCCCGCCTCGGCGACTGCCGCCCCGGCCCCCGGATCCCCCTCGGCGGCGCGCTCAGAGGAGCAAGGGACGCCACCAAGCCCCCGGTACTGCTCCTGCTCGTGCTGCTGCGGTCGCTGCAGCTGCTGCTGGTGCTGCTGCTCCTGCGTCTGCTGCTGCTGCTGCTGCTGCTGCCGCCGCCGCCTCTGCGCCCGGACGTCCGCCGCCGACGCCACGACCTCGCCCTCCCTGAGGCCTGCCGCCGCGAGCGCCTCGCGCGCGTCGCCCTCGCGCTCAAAGTGCGCGTGGTAGAGCTCCCCGGCGAGGTTGAGCGTGGCCACCCAGCGCGCCTTGAGCAGCGGCGGCGGCGCGGGCGGCGGGGCGGCAGCTGCGGCGACGGCGGCGGCGGCCTCCTCGCCGCCGCCGCCGATCCTCGCGACGCCGCTCGGGCGGGTCGAGGGCCTCGACCCGGGCGCAGCGCGAAAGACGCCGTCGATGGGCGGGGCCGCGGCCAGGGCGCGCTGGGCTCGCCGGCGCGCGGCGGCATAGGTGGCAGCGGAAGCGGCAGTGGCCGCAAGGGGGGCGGGTCGGGTGGCCACAGCGGCGGCTGGGCCTGTGGTCGTTGCCGCTGCTGCTGCCGCTGCGTCGTTGCCGCTGCTGCTGCCGCTGCTGCTGCTGCCGCCGCACCGGAAGGCGCCGCCGCCCCGCGCGTCGCGGGGGCCTTGAACAGGGGCGGCAGGGAGGTTCTCGTCAAGGCGGCGGGCGCGGGGCGCTCGGCCGGCGGCGGCGGCGGCGGCGGCATCGGCGCAGCGGGCTCGGCGGCGGCAACGTCGTCCGTTGTCGGCGGCGGCGGCGGCGGCGGCGGCGGCATGGTGGCCACCGCGCCCACGGGCGCGGGCGGCGTCGTCCTGGCGACGCCTGCCTGCTGCGCGTCCGCGGCTGGGGGCGGTCCATCCCCCGTTGCAGGGGCGGGCCCTGGCATCGTTTCTTCCAATCCCAAGGGTTGCTCCTCCTCCTACGCCATGGGTCGTGCTGCTGCTGCTGTCGAGCAAGGTCGAGAAACACAGCTGGTCAATGTGAGTGAGTGCGCCCGTCGTGTGCAATTGCATGCCGAAGAAGGAGGAAGTGCAGGGTTGGGGTCTGGAAGCAGCCTGCACTTAATCCGCATTGATGCCCATGCCTCTCCCCACGCGAGAGCGCCGTCACAATCCCACACGCCTAACTACAACCAACTACCACCACGCTCTATCACGCCCGCGTGCACGCTCCCAAGGGCGCACACACACGGACGGAACGCGACAACCAGCTCCTCACATCATAACCACGCAAGACGGGACGCGCCAAGCAGCGCATCATCATCATCAGCGCCTGATCAATCGGACGCGCGCGAGCCATGCTCCCGCGCGCCTCCAGGGCCGTCGCGGCCGCGCTGGTGCGGCGGGCCGCGACGACGTCTCCGACGGCGCCGTCCTCGCTCGCGCCGGCGATCGCCGCCGCCGCGTCGCCGCCGTGGGCGACGCCGGCGACGCGCGCGCCGAGCGCGCCCCCGCCGCCGACGTTCCTCGCGGCTTTCGGCGTCCTGATCAGCAGCAGCGCCGCCCCTGCCGCGGCGGGCACAATCCCGCTCCTGCGCGCCTGGCGGCCCGCGTCCCACCAGCACCAGCAGCACCAGCAGCCCGGCGGCAGCCGCTCGTTTGCGTCGGCCGCCGCCGGCCCCAGCGGCGAGGGCGGAGAAAAGGACGGCGCCGCCGACGCAACCGACGCACCCGAGGGTAGCACCGCCGCCGAGGCCGAGGTGGTCGACGACGAGGAGCAGGAGGCCGCCACCACCGGCCTCGCCCGCGAGCTCGAGGCGGCCCGGGCGCGCGCGGCCAGCCTCGCCGAGAAGCTGCAGTACGCGCTCGCCGAGGCCGAGAACGTCCGGCAGCGCGCGCGGCGCGAGCTCGAGCTCAAGGGCCAGTTCGCGGTGGCCGACCTGGCGCGCCAGCTGCTCGACGTGGCGGACAACATGTGGCGCGCCGAGGAGGCCGTGCCAAAAGCCGTGCGGGACGCCCTGTTTGGCGAGGGGGAGGGCGGCGCCGGCGCCGGCGACGAGGCCGCCGGCGGCGACGCCTCGCTCGACGCCGCGCGCGCGACAGCGCTGCTCAAGGCGCTGCTGGTCGGCCTCCGGGCCACGGACCGGGGTTTGCACGAGGTGCTGCGCAAGCAGGGGATCGAGCGCTACGACGCCGAGGGCGAGGCGTTCGACCCCAACTTCCACGCGGCCATGTTTGAGGTGCCCGACGCGTCCAAGGCGCCGGGGACGGTCGCGGCCATCCACCGCAGGGGCTACACGCTCAAGGGGCGGGTGCTCCGGGCCGCCGAGGTGGGCGTCGCGCGCGCGCCGCCCTGAGAGCGGCGCCGTCGCCGCCCTCGCTCGCCCTCGCTCGGCGCTTTGTGTTGTTTTTCCAGCGTGGCCTTGGGACCAGGTTTTCGTCATTGCATTTTTTGTCGCTAGAGGGGTCGCGCTCGCCGAACCCCGCGCCGGGCTTGTAGTAGAGACACGGAAAAGATTGGACGCGCCAGATGACAAACATGGAGGACGAAGAAAAAGACACGCCGACAGCAGCGGGGTGCGCGCGCTCTCCGTCGGCGAAGAGCGCGCTCGATCGCAGTGGTGGCGCCGCCGCCATCCCTGCCGCGCGCATATTTCGCAGTGTCGACAATGCGGTCGACGCCTCGAGACGTCGGATACGCACCGACACTCGCCCCTCGCCCGGTCTCGGGGCCCGATTGGATCCGTTTGCGCGCGCGCGGGCGTCTCGAAAAGCAAGAATGCACCAAGAGACTCCTCTCTGCCAAAACAGGTTGCACCTGTCGCGTTTGTTCTGCCATTGTTCATTTAGCTTTGCTCCCTTCTTCCCCGCGATCCCGACAGCAGTTAGAGTCAGAGACCCTCCACGCGCATCGCGCCTCCCCAACCCCTCATCCCTCCTCTTTGACGCTTGCTCTTCACGCTTGTGTCTGATCGGAAAAACAAGAGAGGAAGTAGGAGTCTCGATGCTGCGCGCGGGCTCCGGCCCGGCGCAGGGCCAGGACGAGAACATGGCGAGCGCGACCGCGACGACGCTGCGCTCCAAGCAGCCCGCGCAGCAGTCGGAAAAGGCGGGCGCGGCCAAGCGGAGGTGCGTTTCTCGTCGTTGTTGCGGAGCAAGAGTGGCAAAGGGAGTCTCTCTCCTCACCAATCCCCCCGATCCGCCACCCCCTCCCCATCGACGCGCGCCTCGCAAACGACAGGGCCCTCGGCGACATCGGCAACATCGGCGTCGGACCTTCCGTCCAGACGCGCGCCAAGGACAAGGTGAGCCCGGATTTGAACGCGGCGCCCGCGCGAAGGGAACGAAACAGTTTTCGCCGACTCGAGAACAACCTGGAGAGAGAGAGGGTCGAGCCTCCTCGAACAAACGCGCCCGCGCGTACGCCTGACCGCGCTCATTCGTGCCCCAAACCCGCATAGGCGCGTGCGCTGTCACCGCGCCGACCCATCGGGCCTGCGATCGCGGGCCCAACGGCGCGCATTCGAATACGAATTCAAAGTCAAACTTGGGTTCTCGCGCGCGTCGCCGTCGGCGCCGGCGCCGGCGGCGCGCGTTGACCAGCGCGGCGGAGAGAGATGGGGGGGCGCGCGCCGCGACAGGTGCCTGTCCCGTTCAATTTCCGTTTCGTTTTTGCAGGCGCGCGTTGCGCCGGTCATTGCGCGCTTCCTCCCGCAACAAACCCACGGTGCGCAAGCACCTCGTCGATCCACCTCTTTCTGACCCATTCTTCAAACGACCTCCTCTCAACACACGTTTCAAAACTCGAAAACAAAAAAACAGGCCAAGGCGACGACCACAGCAGCAGCAGCGGCGGCCGCGACTGCCGCCCCGGCGACGCGGCCCGACGCGCACCGGCAGCAGGAGCGCGCGGGCGATGGCGGCGACCCCATGATCCTGCCCAGCGCCGGCCAGCAGGTCCCGCGCACCCGCCTGCAGGCGCGCGCCCACCAGCAGCAGCAGGCGCAGCAGCAGCAGCAGCAGGCGCCCGGGGGCGACGGCGGCGGGGGAGGCAGCGGCGGCGGCGGCGGCAGCAACGGCGGCGGCGGCCGCAGGCAAGCCACGGCGGCGCCGGCGGCCGGCCTGTCGTCCCTCTTGGCGAGCCGCGCCGACGCCGCGGGCGCGGCGGCGGCCGCCGCCGCCGCCGCCGGCATCGAGGACAGCAGCCACCGCGGCGCGTCCGCAGGAGGAGCAGCAGCAGCAGCAGCGCCCGCGCCGGCCGCCCCTCGCGCCGCCGCCCCGGCCCCCGCCGCCCCGCCGCTCGGCCCAAACCCCCCCGCCTTGCCGCCCCCCACGGCCCTCGCCCGCCGCCCCCACCCCTTCCTGCCCCCCCACCCCCCAACCGGACCCCTGCCGGACATCGACGCGCCCGACCGCCGCAACCCCATGGCCGCCGCTGACTATGCCGACGCCCTGTATTCGCACTACCGCCGGGCGGAGCGCCTCTACCGCCCAGATCCCTGCTACATGCGCCTGGTGCAGCGCGACGTCAACGAGCGCATGCGCGCCATTCTGGTCGACTGGCTCGTCGAGGTGCACCTGAAATTCAAGCTCATGCCGGAGACCCTCTTCCTGACCACGCACCTGATCGACCGCTTCCTCGCCGCCGCCCCCGTCTCGCGCAAGAGGCTGCAGCTGGTCGGCGTCACGGCGATGCTGGTCGCTTCAAAATACGAGGAGATCTGGGCGCCCGAGGTCCGCGACTTCGTCTACATCTCGGACAAGGCCTACGACCGCGCTCAGATCCTCGCCATGGAGCGCGAGATGCTCGCGGCCCTGGGCTACCGCCTGACGGTGCCGACCAGTTACCAGTTTCTGGCGCGGCTGCTGAAAGCGGCGTCCGCCCACTACGACAAGCGCCTGGCGCTGTTCGTCGCCTACTGCGCCGAGCTGTGCCTCGTCGAGTACGGCAGCCTGCGCTACGCGCCCTCGGAGCTGGCCGCGGGCGTCATGTACGTGGCCATGCGCGCCATGGGGCGCGAGGACCCCTACCCGCCGCGCCTGGCCGCGCACGCGGGGGTTCCCGGCGCGGTGGTGCTGGCCGCCGCAAAGGACGTCGTGCGGGCGGTGGCGCGGGCGCCGACTGCGACGCTGACGGCGGTGCACCGCAAGTACTCGTCCGCCAAGTTCATGGAGGCGGCCAAGGTGCCCGCGCCGATGGAGATCTTGGACGAGTGATGTGTGTAGGGGGGGGGGGGGGGGGCAGTCTTGGGGGGGGGATTGGGAGGATGGGGGCTTGATGTTTCGGAGAGAGAGAGCGAAAAAAAAAGTCGAGACAAAAGAGAGGGGGAGAAGAGGCAAAGGCGCGACGGCGACGAGCGGGGGCTCGGAGCGCGCGCCTCCTTTTTTTGTGTTACGTGTCCCTCCACCCAGAAGAACGAGCGCAGGCAAAGTCGGGCCATCGGAACGGAGGTCATGCCCATCGTCAAATGACGTATCTCCTCTTTCTCTCTCTCTCCGCGCCATCACCGCGCGGTCACCGCCGCGCAGCACCGCTGGCGAGAGAAGAACGAGCGACGAAACGGCGAGCGCCGGCGGCGCCTCCTCGTCCCTCTGTCTCGTTCGCCCGCTCGCCCGACATAAAAGATAGGGCGCCCCTTCTTGCTGTCTCCCCAAACACGCAACAACAAACAGAAACAGAATTGACACTCGCAGTCCACGGCTTGCGCGAACACACAACGCCAAGACGCTCTCGGCGCAACAGTGAGCACCAAAAAAAAGAGGCAAGCCGTTGGCGCTTTTTGGCTCGCCGAGCTGCTGCCGTCCGGGGCGCCCGTGCTGCCCGGGAAACGCGCGCCCCTTGTGCTCCTCCCGATCGCGGCACCGCTGAATTGCGCGCCAAGAGGCCGAGCTGGCCGCGCGGCGCGCCGAACTCTGCAGCTGGCACGCGCACGAGGCCTTCGTCGGCCTCTCGCTGGACGTGAAGGAGCTGAGGGAGGCGGAGCGCGAGGCGGAGCAGAGGCGGGCGCGCGTGGCGGCGCTCGAGCGGGAGCTGCGCGAGCTGCGGGGCGGGCAGCGGCAGGCCGAAAGCAGCAGCGGCGGCAGCGAGGGGTGCGAGGGCGACGACGAGAGCGCAAGTGACAGCGCGGAGGAGCTGGAGAAGGGCTGCTGTGCGGGAGCGACGGAGCTCGAGCGGGGGACGAGCGGGCTCGGGCTCGGGGACTAGAGGGCGACGGCGGGGCGGGAGGAAGCGGCGGCGGCAACAACGACCAGCGCGAGCGGCACAACCAACCCGCTGGGGACTTGAGGCGGGAGCGAAAAAGCAGCAGGGCGCCGGGGCGAAAACGCACAGCAGAGCGCCGGGGAGGCGGACAATGACACAGCGCGGCGAGACACGAGACAGGATGGGCGCGAAGCTTAAAAAAAAAAGGTCGCTGTTGGTCGCGCGATGTCGTTTCGTTTCACAGGGGCAAACATTTGTGCGGGTGGTGGCGCTGCGGTGCTCGCTCGTCGTTTTCGGGAGGAAAAAAGAGAGATAGGGAGGGCGCGAGGCGCCGCCTCTCCCTGGCCTACAATCCGTCGACCAGCGACGACAGGTCACGGTTGGCCTTCTCCCGCGCCGCCCCGGCCACCACCGACGCCTGCCGCACCCGCGCCAGCGCCTGCGTCGCCGCCACGGCGCCGCCGCCGCCGCCCTTGTCCCCGCCGCCGCCGCCAGGCCCGCCCTTTGCCGCCGCGCCGAGCAGGGCGGCGACCTCGTCGCGCAGGCGCGAGACTTCCCGCTGCGCGCGCGCGAGCGCCGCGGTGAGCCCCGGGACGTCTGTGGGCGCCTCAACGGCGTAGACGGCGGCGATGCGCTCGGCGGGCGCGGCGCGGGCGACGATCGAGATGACGTTTGGCAGCGAGGGCCCCGACTTTTGAGACAGGAGCGACAGCAGCGGCTGCAGCGGCGCCGTCGCGGCCCCGGGGCTGGCGGCGGCGACGAGGCTCGCCGCGGGCGCGAGCGACGTGGGCGCGCGCGCGGCGCTCTCGGCCATGCGGTGCGGCATTGTTGTGGTTGCTGCGAGTGGATGCGTTCGAGCAGTGTGGCCGCGCGGAGGGGGGGGAGGAGATACGAGGGGAACCCTCTCGACGAGAGGCTCTCGTGGCGTCGACAGGGAGAAAAGTCGCAGAGGTTTCGGTTGCGCTAAAAAAAGCAGTTTTCCAGCTGCGGCGTTTGTGTGTGCTTGCCAAGAAGAAAGGAAGGCGTGTCCGTGATATGTGCTGCGGGTTGGTGCGATACGATAGTTATAGCGGAAAGCAACGGCGAGCGAGGCTTCTTGATGCTGAGTCAAGGGGCGGAACTGGCGCCGCCGCCGCCGCCGCCGCTGTTTCTCTCTCGCCGCGAGCGACCCGCCGGCCTCCCCCCGGGCGCCCAAAGATTTGATCTCGACACGCCGTTCCAAAACCCGCACGCATCGTCGAGATCCGCTCGCCCGCACTCGGCCTACACACGCACAGAATTCCAGCGCGCGCCCTTGCCTTGCGCTCTCGCGACCCCAGCCCGAAGAAAGGAGGACGGACGATCGCGTGTTTGCCAAGACGTGCCCCCCTTCCTCATTCGTCTGCGCGTGGACCCCGCCGCGGCCAGCGCGCTCAACACAGACGGAGCAGCGGCACAATGCTGACCAGCAGCAGCGCGCGGCAAGCAGCCAGGGCGGCGGCGACACGGTCAACACCGCCACCGCCGACGGCGAGGACGCCGCCCACGCCGACGCCCACGCCGACGCCCACGCCGACCCTCGCCGCGGCCGCCGCCGCAACGGCGCTCGCGCTCGCCCTCGCAACGACAACAGCCGCGCCCGCCCAGGCCTCCCCGCTGGCGGACTTTTGGCGCAGTCGGCAGTCGGCAAACGGCGGCGTGAAGCTGCTCGCACCGCTGCGCACGTCCCAGATGCGCCTCGAGGAGGCGCAGCGCATCATCGGCACCGGCGCCGCCGCCGCCGCCGCCGCCGGCGCGCCCTCGCCCGCTTCGGCGCCCCCGCTGGCCGCGGCGGCCGCCGCCGACGAGGGGCAGCCCGCCGCCCCCCTGCTTGAGGCCGACGGCCCCGCGCCCGAGGACCTGGTCCGCGCGCTCGCCCTCGTGCGCTCCTCCGCCCTCAACTGCTACGCCTACGACAGCGCCGGCGCCGACAGCGTCGAGGCGCGCGCGTCGCTGTTCCAACAGTCGCTCGGCGGGACCGACCCGTGCACGTGGCGCATCATCGTGCGCAACGTGACGACCCTGGAGCCGCCGGGCAAGCGGGAGGAGGGCATGGGCATGGCGGAGGAGCTCGTGCGGTCGTACCAGCTGCTGGACGCGCTGCTGGGGGAGGCCGCCGACGGGCGGCCCGGCGCGCTCGACAGGGCGCGGGCGCAGGCGGAGCAGACGCTGCAGATCGAGCGAGGCCTCGAGGGGTTTGTGCGCGGGGTGCTCAGGGTGTAGACCGGGACGATTCAACAGACGGACGTTCCGAACAAATTGGTGCGCGGGAGACTGATGTTACAAACATACGAAGACGGAAAAAAAGCATGCGCGCGAGAAACGAAACAAACAAACCGAGCCAATCCAAAAAGATAGCCTCAGCGCTGCGCGACGGCCGCCGCCTCCGCAACCGGCACGACGGCCGCCGGCTCGCGCGCGCGCGCCTCGCCCGCCGCGGCCAGCATCTCCGCGGCCGCGGCCTCCCCCCACTCGAGCTCGGCGGCCAGCAGGCGCCCGACGGCCGCGTCAAAGTCGGCGGCGGAATCAAACAGCGCGGGCGAGCCGTGCCCCGGCAGCACCCGCCGGACGCGCCGCCCGGCCAGCTTGGCCACGCTCGCCAGCTGCGCGTCGATCGAGTCCCAGCAGAAGTCGCGGAACACGTGCAGGTCCTGCCGCGCGGACGGCGGCGCGGGCGGCGGCACGACCCCGAACTCGTTGGCCGGCGGGCTGGCGTCGAGGTGGTCTCCAACCAGGGCCGCCTGCTCGGGCTCGTACAAGAGCGTGATCGATCCGGCCGTGTGCCCCGGCGTCAGCACAAGCAGCACGTCGTCCCCGCCGTCGGGCAGGCGCCAGGGCCCCTCGCCGCGCAGCACCACCTCGCACGCGCGCAGCGAGGGGACCGCCTCGGCCTCGCGCTCGTGCACCACGCGCCGCATGCGCGGGAAGCGCGCCGCCCAGCGCTCGTGCTCGCCGACGTCGTCCCGGTGGCTGAGGACAAAGTAGGCCGGGCCGCTGTCGCCGTCGCCGCCGTCGCTTTCGCCATCGTCACCCCGGCACGCGCGCGCCAGCGAGGCGGCCACGGGAGGCGCGAATCGCGGCGCGTCGAACAGCACGTGCGCGCCGTTGTCGCGCCTGACGAAGTAGCTCCAGGTGGCGATGGCCTTGACGTCCGAGAAGCCGTTGGAGAAGACGTGCCGGCTGCCCTGGAACGCCGGGATGGGAAACGCGCCGAGCGCGTCGCGCAGGGCCCCGGGGTCGGGGCGGTCGGGGTGGATGCTGAAGGTCGGGCACGAGAGCGACGCCTGCCAGGCGCGGCGCGCCTCGTCGGCGGTCGCTGGCGCGCGCAGGGCGGCCGACTGGGGGCCGGCCTTGCCAAAGACCTCGGGCGCCATGCGGCGGCAGACGCGGCACGAGATGCACTTGTCGTCGACCCAGAAGCCCGCGCCGTCGAGGTTCTCGGGGCGCCGGAGGCGCGGGCCGGTCGGAGCTTTGGACCAGTCGAGGCCTTCCTCGCCTTTGCTGGACGAGGACGACGGCGGCGCGGCCGACGATGCCGTGCCGGCGACGGCGCGCGGGCGAAGAGCGAGCGGGCGCGCGCGCGGCGACGAGGACGGCGGCGGCTTCAAGGCTTGGGAGGACAAAGCGCGGCCCGGCGACGCGCGCTGTGCGGCGGCGCCGCCGCGGGAGAGGCCTTGCATGTGGTCAGTAGTAAATGAGTGCGATTGAGGTTGGCGCAGAGAGAAAACTGGTTGGAGGAGAGAGAGAAAAGGGAAACGATGTCGGATCGTGTGAGAGAGAGTGAGTGTGCGCGTTTGGCTGCGTGGTGAATGATTGGTCGAGTGTGGTTGGTTGAGTGTGACAGTAGACGTCGGCGACCCGCTATGCATCCCCTTTTCCGCCGCCATCCCTCTTCCGCCGACGACGACCTCTCGCGCTCGCGGTCATCGCTCGTCGCCCGCCGCCCGCCTCACTCTCGGCTTTGTTTTTTGCTTCTCCACAAAACTTCCCCCCGCCCGCCGCGATCCACACAACAACCTAGGGCACCAGCGGCGCGAGCGCGTCCCCCTTGTTGAAGCGCTCCAGGGGCGTGCGCGACCGCCGGCCCCCCGCGCGCGCCGCGAGGTCCTCCTGGAACGCGCGCGCGAGGCGCCGCAGCAGTTCGCGCGACGCGGCCGGCGACGACGGGGACGGCGGCGGCGAGGAGGACGGCGGCCGGGGCGCCGCCGCCGCCGCCACCTCGCCAAACACCACCTCCCTCTCGAGCTCCGCAAACGCCGCGAGCGCCCGCGCGTCCTCCTCCTCGTCCTCGCCGTCCTCCTCCTCGCCGCCGCGGCCCGTCATCGCCAAGTCCGGCACCAGATCCTCGCGCGCGGCGGCCAGCACCGCGCGCGCCGACCGCCGCTCCCCCTGGGACGCGTAGCGCCGCGCGACGGCCGCCGCGCAGCCGAGCGCCGCGCGCGCCGCGACCGCCGCCCGCCGCTCCAGCCGCCGGGCCGCCGCCGAGTCGCCGGCCGCCGCCGCCGCGCTGCAGAGGGCGTCGCGCAGGTCCAGCTGCGCCCCAAGGGCGCCCGGGTTGTCCGCGCCGTAGTGCGACGCGCATAGGTCGGCCGCCTCTCGCAGCATGGCCAGCGCCTCGCCGGTCCCGCCGCCGCCGCCGCCGCCGCCGCCGCCGCCGCCGCCGCCGCCGCCGTTTCCGCCGCCCGCCGAGAGCAGCAGCGACCGGGCGACGATGCGCATCGCCCACTGCCGCTCCGGCACGGGCACGGACGCTCCGCCGCGCTCCGCCGCGGACAGGGGGACCGAGCGGCTCGCGACGGCCGCGGCCGAGAGGCGCAGCTCGTTCTGGCGCCGCGCGGCGGCCTGGCGCCGCGCCTGCGGGCTCCGGTTGAGGTCGGCCTCCCGCGCGGCGGCGGCGGCGAGCGGCGCCGTCGCCGAGGGGCGCGGCGCGCTGAGGGCGGGCGACGGGCGGGCGCGCCGCACGGAGCGGTCGGGCTGCTCCAGGGAGCGCAGGACGGCGGCGCCGGCCGCGGCGAGCGAGTCGGCGGGCGCGAGGCGCGCGAGGCGCTCGAGGTCGCGGCACAGCAGGCGCGCGAGGGGCGTGGACGGATGCGGCTGCCGCTGCCGCTGCGGCCGCGGCTGCGCTTGCTGCCGCTGTGACGTGGCCTCCTCGTCGCCCTCCTCCTCGTCGTCGTCGCCTCCGGCACCACCGGCCATCTCGTCCTCGACCTCAAGAGCGGCGGCGTAAACCAGCGCCGGCAGCAAAAAGTCCCGCGCGGCGTCGAAAGAGGACGAGGACGCCGACGCCGACAAAGACGGGGACGAGAAAGCGCCGCCGGCCGCCGGAACAACCGCCGCCGCCGCCCGCTGCCGCTCGACTAGCTCCCCGACCGCGAGCAGCGCCTCGTCCGCGCGCCCCTCGGCCGCCAGCGCCGCGGCCTCCTCGAGCACGTTGCGGAACGCGCGCGGGTGCTCCGCGGGCAGAGCGCGGTAGCCGCAGCCGACCCGAAACCCGGAAGACAGCTCCCCGCGGAGGAACGACGACGGCGAGGCGGCAGCCAGCGGCGCGACCTTGCCGACGGCGCGCGCCGCGGCCGCGTGCGCCAGGGCCGCGGCCAGCCGCAGGCGGTGCGACGCCTCCAGGGAGGAGAGGGCGGCGGGCGACTCCTTCTGCGGCGCTCCCGCCAGCAGGTAAACACGCGCGGCCAGCCAGGCCGCCTCCCCGGCCAGCGAGGCGCCGTCCTCCGCGGCCGCCTCGCCGCCGGCGTAGGCGCGGCCGCAGCGCGCGGGCGCAGGCGGCGGCATTTGAGAGGTCGCCGGAGCCGCCGCCGTCGCCTTCTCGTCGTGCCCGCCGTCCTTATCGTCCTCTTCGTCGTACATGGCCACCTCGACCTCGGCCACCAGGCGCGCGGGCAGCTCGACGGGCTCGCCGTCCAGCGCGGCCCCGACCAGGAGGCCGGGCTCCGCCGGCGGCCGCACGGCAGCAGAGCCCCTCGCGCCAAAGCCGCAGCTGGCCGACGCGCGCAGCAGGGACGCGCGCTCCTCGAGCCGCCGGCCGCGCGCGAGGCGTTCGTCCTCGCGCCGCGCGGCCGCCCGCTCGGCCTCGAGGCGCTCGGCCTCGAGGCGCTCGGCCTCGCGCCGCGCGGCGTCGGCCTCGCGCCGCGCGAGGGCGGCGGCCCGCTCCGCCTTGAGCCTTGCAACCTCGACCTCTGTCCGCCGCGCCAGCTCCTCGTCGAGGCCCCGCTCGCGCCGCGCAAAGTCGCGCTTGGCCGAGACGCGCCGCTGCCGGGCCAGGTCGGCCTCGCGCCGCGCGCGGGCCTCGTCCTCGGCGTCGCGCAGGCGCTTGAGGCGGGACGCCTCGGCCTCGGCCTCGACGCGGCGCCCGACGGCGGCGGCGGCGTCGGCGTCGCGCTGGGCGGCCTCGCGCTCGGCGTAGGACCGGCGCGCGGCGCGCAGCTCGGGGGGGTGCAGGGGCGAGTCGTAGGCGGACGGCAGCTCGGAGGAGTAGGTCGAAAAGGCGGAGGAGCCCGGGCGGGAAAAAGGGCCCCCGTCGTCCTCGTCTGCGCGATACGCCTCGGCGCGGCGGCGCGCGTCGACGACGGCGACGACGAGGGCGGCGGCCACGGCATACCCAGACAGGGTCGGCGTGAGGGGGTGTTGGGGCGGGGTCGTGGCGAATTCCGGTGGTGGCAACATGCGCTGGTGCTGCTGCTGCTGCGAGGTGGGCGGACGGGACGCAGCAGGCGCCATCGGAGCAGAGGCGGCGGCGGCGACAGCCGATGCCTCTGCGACGCTTGGCGGCGGCGCTTGGCGGTTGCTGGACAGAGGCGGCGGCGGCCCCAGCGGCGCCGGCGGGCCTGCGGCCTCCTCGTCGGTGACAAAGATGGTCTCGAGGTCGTCTTCATCGTCCTCGTCGAGCGCCTGCTCCTGGACGTGCTGCCCGCCCTTGCCCTGCTGGTTCACCAGCCACCTGCCCAGCGCAGACGGTTGTTGTTTCTGCTGCTGTTCACGGGGCGGCGGCGGCGGCGGCGGAGGCGCGTCGCCATTGTCGCCGCCGACACGATTGCCGCCACCGCCGCTGGCTCTGGCCACCGCCAATCGAACGCCCGCGGTCGCGGGAGGGCTGTAGCGCCACCCTCCGCCTCGCCTCCGGCCGCGTAGCTTGGCCGGGACCGCCGAGCGCGCGCGTCCCGTGGCCCCGCTGATCATCTGGGGGACAGAGGTGGTGGTCGTTCCTCGCAACGTAACAGAGGGCCTCCTCCTTTCGCCTCCGCCTGGCCTACGCCGCGAGTGGTACACGAGGGTCTGTCATGTATGGAAGGATGGATTGAGTTTGCGCGCGCGGGCGGTCCATCATGGAGCGGCAAAAATAGGTGCGCGCCGTCGTGACGACAAGCGAGCGGCGAGGAGCAACGGGTGCCGCCGCCCCTCCCTCGTCCCTCGCCCTCGCTCACTGCACAGCAAACAGGCCGCGCGGCGCCCCCTCGGCGACCGCCGCCCTGGCCAGGTCTCGCATGGCGGCCAGCAAGCCCTCGGCCGCGCCGCCGCTTGGCCTTCCTGGGACCTCCGCCCCCTCGCCGTCCCCGTCGCCGCCGCCGTCCCCGTCCCCGTCCCCGTCCTCGCCCCCCTCTCCGTCGCCCGCCGCCGCCGCCCCCTCGGCCGCCCCTTGCCCCTCGAGCAGCCGCTCCAGCAGGTATTCGCCCGCCAGGCTTCGCAGCCGCGCCTCGGCCTCGCGCCGCGCCGCGGACGGGCCGCCGCTCTCGGTCGCGTTCGTGCCGTTGCCGCTGCTGCTGCCGAACCACCCGCCCTCGTCGCCGCCGCCGCCGTCGGCCGCGCGCACCACGGTCGCGCCGACCGCCGAGCGCAGCGCCTCAAACTTGGCCGCGACCTTTTCCGCCTGGCCCGCCGCCGCCGCCCCCGCTGACGCGTTCTTCCACGCGCCGTTGGGCTCGTCCTTCACGGTGACGTTGCCCAGCATCGCGCCCCACAGGCCTTGGATGGCCTCTCTCACGTCGGCCGCCCCCGCCTTCCAGGCCGCCTTGCCCTCGGGGCCGCCGCCGCCTTCGCCGCCGCCGCCGCCGCCGCTCTGGTTGAACGCGCCCGGCGGGAGCAGGCCAAACTGCCGCGCCAGGTTTCTCGGGTCGAACAGCACGACCTCGGCCGTCCCCTCGGGCCCCCACTTGCGCTCGCCCTTGCACTCGCGCGTCGTCGCCTTTGCCGCCGCGAGCGCCGACGCGGAGAAGATCGACGGCGTCTCGCGGAACAGCACGCCCGCGCCCGTGCAGGCGACCGGGAGCGTCAGCTGCAGGGGCGCCGCCCTCCGCTGCAGCGAGCACAGCGGTCCCGTGACCGCCAGGAACGCGCCCGGGCCCACGATCTTGGCGGCCAGCATTTTTGGGGCGGTAAACGAACCAGCCTTGCACTCTGTGCCGCGCGCCCTTTGCGCCTCCTCGATCAGCCGGAGCGAGGCGTGCGGGCCCAGGCGGCGCCGCAGCTGCACCAGGCTGCCGAACACCCGCTCGTCGAGCGTCGTCGCCAGCTCGCGCTCGACCTTCCCGCGCGCCGACCGCAGCGCGTCGAGCAGGCCGCCGAGCCTGGCCTCGGCCCGGGCGCCCTTGTCGTCGCCGCCCCTGCTTTGCTCGCTGACGACGCGCTCGCCGGCGGCAAACGCGCTCAGCAGGGCGAGCGTCTCGTCGTCGATCGTGGTGAGGTTGCGGGTGGCCGAGGCGGAGCCAAAGTCCACGAGCGGACCGGGCGGTTGCTGCAGCTGGGCGAAAGCATTGTTGAGAAATGATGCCTCGCCTCCACCGTCGTTGCCTGCGGCCGCAAACAATGCGTTGACAACGCCCGGCGCGTCGGCGGCGAATGCTGCCGCGCGCGCCGAGGCCGCGGCCAGCAAGACGAGGATGGTGGTCGCGAGCATGGTGCGTTGTTGAATCCCAATTGGCGCGAGAAAAGCGGTGAAGTGTCTGCCGCGCCGCTGGTCAACTCTTGCGCCACCTCTTTGGTCACGCCGCCAAAAGAAAAGACAAACAAAAATAGAACAATTATCCGTAGATTTCAAGTGGTTATCATCCTAGCGCCGATCCACGATCGCCAGCTGCATGTTTTTGTTGTTGGTGGACCGTTTGGTGCTCTTGCCGTTGCCGCCACCCTTGCCTTGCGGCCGCTTGCCCGCCGCCGCTGGCTGCTGCTGCTTGCGGGCTCGCGGCCACTTGCTGCTGACGCCGCCGCCTTTCGTCGTCCCTCCGGCCGCACCCTTTTTGTTCCGTCTGCCGTGTCGGGGCGCCTCCTCGTCGTCGTCGTCCTGCTCGCTCCAATCGCTGTCATCATCGTCATCGCTGCTGCTGAATTCATCGGACGGCGGCGGGGTGCGCCGGCCGACATGCCGCCCACCCCCTCTTTTGCGCTCGCGCCCTCCTCGCGCTTTGCCGCCGCCGCCGGCCGACTTGGCCGCCCGCCGCTTGCGCCCGCCGCGCTCCAAATCTTCGTCGTCCCCGCCGTCGCTGCTGCTGCAGTCCTCCTCGTCGTGGTCATCTTCATCGTTGTCACTGTCGTCGTCGCGCCGCCGCCTGCCCGGCCGCGACGACGACGAGGTCGGCGACGGGCGACGCGCGCGCGGGCGCGGCCGCTTGCCGCGCTTTGCGCGCTGCCGCCGCCGCTTGGGGCCGCCGCCGCCGCCGCCCTCGTTCTTCTTCGAGCGGCGCGCGCGCCAGAAGCGCCGGCACCGCACGAAGCAGCACGCCGACAGCAGCACCAGGGCCGCGGCCACCACGACGGCCGTGCCAATACCCACGCGCGTGCGCCAAAAGGGAGGGGGCGTGACGCTGCCGAGGTCGTCGCCGCCGCCGCCTGCGCCGGTCGCCGACGGCGCGGCGGCCGCTCCCGGCTCGGAAGCAGAGGGGACCGTGCGCCCGTCGACGCTGCCCCCATCAGGCCCGCTCGCGGCCACGCACCAGTCGGGCGCCAGCAGATTGTCGTAATTGGTCGCAAACCCGGGGTTGCAAGAGCAGTCGCAAGCGCCGCTGGCCGAGCCGTGCCCGCCGCACGCGCCCGGAGGGGCGCAGGCGGCAGCGGCGGCGGCCATTTCGGGCGGTCGGTCGGTTGGTGGTGGGTTCTTGTGGTTTTCGTTGGTCGTGTTCCCTTTGATCTAGCGCGTGTGTATAGGGGCGCGCCCTTTTGTGGCGAGAGGGGAAGCGACGGCGACAACTGAGGGGATTAACGACGCTCGAAAGTCAAAACGTTGGTTTTGGGGAGCGGGCGGGCCAAGCGGGTGGCCCCTGTGCGAGCCGTTTTCGCCCGGTGAAGAAAACTCATCTTTCCGTTTTCGCCGGTGAAGAAACTCATCTTTCCGTTTTCTTGTTGTTGTGGTTCGCACAAGTCAAACAACACAAACCCACATCAACCATGGACCCGTTCGCTCTCAACCCAGACGGCTCGGCCGCCGACCCGGCGGCGTTCGTCGCCGCCGTCCTCGCCGACCCGGCAAAGCGCGCCGACGTCGCGGCCGACACCGCCCTTGCGCCGCTGTTTGGCCTCGCCGCCGACGCCAACGGCGCCAGCCCCACCCCTCCCAAGCTCGACCTCCTCCAGCAGGCGCTGCGCGAGGCCGTGGCGTCCGAGCGCGCCCGCCGCGAGCGCGCGGCCGCGTCGTTCGGCGAGCGCTCGCCCGAGGCGCACCGCGCGGCCGCGCCGGTGCCGCGCGCGACGGCGGCCGTGTACGCGGCGCTGCGCGAGACGGGGCTGGAGTACGGTCCCGCCTTCCGCCTGCTGCGCAACGTGCACGTGCCGCTGCCGGCGCCGGCGCCCGCGCCCAGCGGCGCCAAGTGAGGGGCGGAGCTTGACAGGGCGCACGGCCGCGCCGCCCTGCCGCCGCCGCCGTGTGTGTGTGTGTAAAAATGATGATATAGATTCTCTCACGCTATAAATCAAGGCCGCCGCCGGACGAGCATTTGCGCGCACGACTCACCCTCTCGCCGCCTCAACAAATCTTCGACCTCCTCTCGCCGCGGCATAGACGGCTGTGCGCCGGGCCTCTGGACGCACAGGCAAGCCGCTGCCGTCGCGAAGCGCAGCGCCTCCCGCGCGCCCCTGCCCTCGGCGAAGCGCGCGACGGCAAAGGCCGCCGTGAAGCAGTCGCCGGCGCCCGTCGTGTCGACGACGCGGCCGTCGGGGCGGAGCGCCGGCTGCCACACGGCCGACGGCGCGTCCTCCGCCTCCCCCGCCCCGTCCGCCCGCCGGCAGCGGCCCGAGAAGAGGGCCGAGCCCGCGGCGCCGAGCTTGACAAGCACCGCGCGCGGGCTCGGGTCGTCGCCGCCCTTGGCCGCCGCCTCCTCCATCCGCGCGAGCAAGGCCCACGCCCGCGCCACCACCCGCGCCGGGGGCCCGTCGTCCGACGACGCTGACAGCGAGTCGCCGGTGCCTCCGGCGTCGTCGGGCCGGTCGTCGTCGCCGGCGAGCCGCGCCAGCTCGGTCTCGTTGGGCGAGAGGACCGTCACCCGCCCGAGCAGCGCGTCGGAGATCGCCGCGTCGCCGTCTTCCCCCCCGCCGGCGTCCAGCACGACGGCCGCGCCGGCGGCGCGCGCGAGCCCGGCCGCGCGCGCGCTGGCGCTCTCCGGCGCCTCGCGCTGCAGCAGCAGGGCGGCCGGGCGGGGGGGCGCTTGGGATGCGGCCAGGAGCATCCGCCGCGCCGCCTCCTCGCCCGCGAGCGCGTCCCTCCAGGCTTCCTCGTCCTGGTTGGCGCCGCCGGCGACCACGATGCTATTCTGGCCCGACGGCATCAGCAGCACGATCGCCGTGCCCGTCGGCGCGCCGCTTGTCACAGTTCGGCAGAGCGACAGGTCGACGCCCGCCGCCTCGAGCGCGGCCCGGACGGCGGCGCCGCTGGCGTCGTCGCCAAAGAGCGCCATCAGCCGCGCGCGGGGGCCCGCGAGTCCGCCGAGCAGGCGCGCCGCCGCGGCCGCCTGGTTGGCGCCCTTGCCGCCCGCGCACGTGGCCAGGGCCGAGGCGGCGATGGTCTCGCCCTCGAGGGGCAGGCGCGCGACGCTGAGGCAAAGGTCGGCGTTTGCCGAGCCGACGACGAGGAGGGAGGAGGTGTTGGCGGCGTCGGCGTTGGCGGAGCCGACGACGAGGAGAGACGCGGCGTTGGCGTCGGCGAGAGCGGTCGGTGGCGCGCTCATGGCTGTGAGCGGGAGCGTGTGTGCGTGTGTCTCCAGGTCCCGCGCGTGCTGCGCTCGTGTTCCCGCGCTCGGCGGGTGGCGAGAGATTCCGAGCGGGCGGGTTGATATCGTCCCCCTCCTCCGGCGCACGCGACGATCGGACGTTGGCTATAGACAATCGTCGATGATGATCAAGGTCGAGAGAGATGAGGTGCAGCTAGTAGCTCGGGCTTGGTCGCCCGCTGCGCGACCCCCGAGAGAGAGTGTTTGCTTTCTTCCGTCCGCGACGTCGTCGGCGTCGTCGGCAGCGCGCCCGCCTCCTTTTGAGCGGCGAGCGGCGGCCGCCTCTCTCTTCCAAAAAACAGCAAGACATTTGTGCGCCTCTCCCCCGCGCTCATTTCGCACCTTTTCTCCCCAAAACTGCGCGCACAACTTCATTTACACACACATCACACACTAGGCTACTCCGCGCGAACCCCCACGCCTCCGTCGGCCGCGTATCGCCTCGCAAAACCAGAGAAGCAATTTCTTTTTCTTTCCGTCGGCGGCATCGTTCGAAAAACACAAAAACAGCAAGCCGCAAAAAATGGCGTCCACCGCCCTCATCGCCTCCGCCCAGATCGGCAGCAGCGACGAGGACGAGGGCGATCACCTCCCGACTGCTCCCGGCCCGGGTCTTGTCGCCGCGGCGGGCCCTGCGCGCCAAGGCGGCGGCGGCGGCAAGTCGCGCGCGCTGGCACCGGCAAAAAAACGCGCGGCGGCGGCCACGCAGCAGCCGCGCCCGCGGCAGCAGCAGCAGCAGCAGCAGCAGCAGCAGCAGCAGCAGCAGCGCAAGATGGCGGCGCCGGCAGCGCAGCGCGCGACCGCCGCCGCGCAGGGGGCGCGCCACGCAGGAGGCGGCGGCCGCCGCGCCTACGGCAACGACGACGACGACGACGGCGGCGGCCGCCGCGACGACGTGGCCCCGGGCAACCACGACGACGCCGACGACGACGCCGAGGCCGACGCAGCCGCCGACCGCGCGCAGGCCCGCGACTTCGCGGCGCTCACCACGATGAGCCGGCTGGTGGCGCGCGACTGCGAGGCGCAGGCCGACGCGGCCCTGGGGCTCGTGCGCGACGCGCTGGCCGCGCGCCGCTCCCTGGCGCTGATCGCTGCCAGGCGCCTGCAGAGCGGCGCGGCGGCGCGCGTCTCGGCGCTCGCCAACAAGGCCGAGCGCGCCGAGGCGGAGGCCGCCGCGCGCGACAAGGAGGCCGCGGTCCGCGCCTACCACGCGGCGCGCGCCACCGTCGTCGCCGAGGCCGAGCGCCGTCTGGCGCAGTGGGCCGAGCGCTCGCGCCGCGCGCTGGGCGAGATGGCGCAGCGCCACCGCGCGCTGCTGGCCGACGCCAAGCAGGCGCTCGAGGAGGAGGCCGGCGGGCGCGTCGAGCGCGCGCGGGCGGAATTCGAGGCGCAGGAGAAGGGCTGGGAGGAGGCGCGCCTGCGCGCGATCCGCGGGTTCGAGGCGCAGCTGGTGCAGGCCAAGTCGGCGGCCGTCTCCGCGCTCGACCTGGCGCTGCAAAAACTCGAGGAGGAGGAGGCGCGGCGCGGCGACGACGAAGACGACGACGAGGACGAGGACGACGGCGACGACGACTTTGAGGACGACGGGTACGAGGGGATGGACTATGACACCCAGGCGTGAGACGCAGGAGGAGGAGATGAGGGGGATTGGTCGTCGACGTTCAAGTCGGCGGGAGATGGAAAGGGAGCCCTTGCGCACACACTGCATCCTCATATCACACAATTACAGATCGAAAGCCAAAAAAATACGCACACAACTACAAGCACAAAAAATCCGACAGCGGCTCAAAACGCCAGGCCCGCGATCGCCTCCCGTTCGGCGTCCAGCCGCCGCTGCAGCCGCGGGCCGTCCAGCAGCGCCTCCACCTGCCGCGACGTCTGCAGCACCGCGCCCACGATAATCACCAGCGACGTCGTCGCCAGCGACGTGCCGCCCGTCGCCTCGGCCACGGCCGCGTCAAACAGGTGCGCCGAGACGGCCAGCGCCGCCAGCGCCAGCCCGCCCCACAGCTTGCACCGGCGCACCTTGCGCTTCAGGTGCTCGACCGTGGGCGGGCCCGGCGCCACGCCCCGGATGCCGACGTTGATGGTGCTGAAGTACTCGGAGACCTCGGCCGGGTTGACGGCGCCGAAAGGCAAAAATTCCATTGCAAAGACCAGCAGGCCGTAGACCGCCAGGCCCCAGGCCGTGGCCTGGAAGCAGGCCAGGTCCGCAGCCAGGGCGCCGGCGCCGACGAATTCGAGCGCGCGGGGGAGCAGGCCGTAGTAGGCGGCGCTCGCGACGATCATGGGCATGACGCCCGACGAGTTGAGCAGGATGGGGAAGTGGCTCGCGCCCGCGCCCGAGGACGAGGCGGCGGCGCCCGGGGGCGCGGGCGACGAGCTGGCGTCGTTCGCCGCTCCTCCGCCGCCCCCGCCCCCGCCCCCGCCCCCGCCGGCCGCCGCCGCCGCCGAGTCGGCCGCCCGCCTGTCCAGCAGCGCCCGCGCCGCCGCGTACATCGCCGCCCGCCCGCCCAGGCCAGAGGCCCCGCCCCCGAACCCGCCGCCCCCGAGCCCTCCTTGCTGCCGGGACGGCGGCGGCGTGCTCGCGTACTGGACCACGGGCAGGCGCAGCTCGGTCGACGCCACCAGCACGGCCAGCAGCGCGAGGGACACGTACCCGCCCAGCACGAACGCGAGCTGCGCCCCCTGCAAGGCGCCCGCCTCGAGCAGCGCGGCCACCTGCCCGAGCGTGCGGCCGTACTCCGATGCGATGCCGGCGCAGATGACCAGGGTGGAGCCGTTGCCGACGCCCGAGGCAGTCACGGCGTCGGCGCAGTGGTGCGTGGCCTGCGCGCCGGCGGCGAGCGCGAGCGCGGCCAGCCAGGGGTTCCAGTAGTAGAGCCACGGCGGCGACGCCGTGGCGACCGCCGTGGCCGCCGACACCGCCGCCGCCCCTGATGCCGCCGCCGCCGCCGCCCCTGATGCCGCCGCCGCCGCCGCCCCCGACGCCGCCGCCGCCCCCGCCGCCGCCGCCTTGGTGAGCGCGTAGGGCGCGAGCTCGCCCACGCGCGCGAAGGCGCCGTACGCGGCGAACGCGAGCGCGAGCCAGTTGGTCCGCTCGTTCAGCAGCGCCTCGCCGCCCTTGCCCTCCTTGCGCGCGTCGCGCAGGCGCTGCGCCCACGCATAGGGCAGCAGCTCTTTCGGCAGCAGAAGCGCGACCATCAGCACGATGGACGCGTTGATGTGGGGCCCGATGCCCAGGTCGAACAGGCTGGCGGGAAGCTCGGCGGCCTGGCCGTACAGCGCGCGCAGCATGCGCTCGCCCTCGCCGCCGGCCGCCAGCGCGCCGCCCGCGGCAGCGGCGCCGACGGCCGCGTTGCCGCTGGCGGCGGCGGCCAGGTCGACCCCGGGGAGCGGGACGTAGTGGCCGGCGCGGATGGCGGCGAGCATGGCGGCGGTGACGCCCACGCGCGCGATGATGGGCCAGTAGAGGCCGACGGCGGAGCGGGCGAGCCGCTGGGAGAGCGCGGCCCAGAGGCGGCGCAGGCGGTCGAGGGCGGCGAGGGCCGGGCGCCGCAGCAGCAGCAGCGGCGAGCGCGGGGGCGCCGGCGGCGGAAGGACGGCCGCGGAGGAGGAAGAGGAGGAGGACGCGGCGGCCGACTGGTGCAGGTGGTGGAGGCTGCCGCCGCCGCGGATCGCCGCGAGCGCCGCGGCGATGGCGGCCTCCTCCGCCGACGGATGGGCGTTGGGTGGTGGTTGCTGTTGTTGCCGTCGGGGCGACGCCGCCGACGTTGCTTCGGCTCCTCCTGCTCCCGTCGCCGCCGCCGCTCCCGTCGTCGGCGCGCCAGTCGTCGGCGGGGAAGAGAGCGCTGCCAGCAGGTCCTCCTCCTCCTCCGCCTCGTCCTCCTCCGCCGCTGCAGCTGCCGCCGCCCCGCCCTCGGGCCTCGCCGCCGCCCTAGCCGTCGTCAGCCCGGCCCCCGCTCGCCGCCGATCGAGCTGCTGCTGCTGCTGCTGCTGCCGGCGGGCGCCGAGGAAAAGAGGGGAAGCGGCGGCGGCCGGGCTCGAGGCGCGCTCTCCGCCGACGCCGACGCCGTGCGTCGTCGTCGTCGTCCTCACCCGGAGCAGCAGCGACGCGCCGTTGCCGCCATCGCCCGTGCTGATGCCGCGAGCGATTCTCGTCGGTGGAGGCCGACGCTGCTGTGGCCGCGCCGCATGCAGCGGCGCCCGGTGCGCGCGCAGCAGCATCGGCTTCTCTCGCGGCGGAACGCTTTGATCGTGATCGTGCCGCACGCCGAGTCTCGAGGCAGAGGGGTGTCTGGGTGGTGGTTGCAAAGGAGAGGGACGCGTCGGATCGGTTGCGTCGTCGTGTTATGTGTGCGCGTGTCAGAAGCGTCTGTCGAGTCAAAGAAGAAATGCGGGCAAAGGGTTCGGGCGAGAGCAACGTCAACGACGGCGGCACAGGCGAGCGCCCGTCGGCGCTGCCGGCGCCAGCAAACGGCGGGGGGGCGTCCCTGCTTGCCTCTGTCTCACCCGACCGCCCGGAGCACCAGCGCCCGCGCAGCCGGCCACGAAAACAGCGCGACCGTCGTCAGCGAGGCCAGGGCGTACCCGAGCATGCCCGACGCCAGGGCGCGCGCGTCGCCGTCGGCGGCGGCCGCCGCGCCCAGCGGACCGGCGGCCGCGCCCGCCGCCGCCCCCCGGGCCGCCGCCGACGATGCGCCCGCCGCCCTGAGCAGCAGCGGCGCCAGCGCACCGCCGATCACCGCCTGCGCCAGCACCACGGCGCCCACGCACGCCCCGGCCGCCCCGATCGCGTCGCCCAGGGGCAGCGCCGCGGCCCCGAGCGACCCGCGCACGGCCAGCGCGCGCCCCCACTCTGGTGCCAGCCCAAGGGCGCGCGACACGACCGCCGTCACGGCGACGCTGGCGACGGCCGCCGACGCCGCCGCGCGCAGCGCCCCGAGCGGGGTCATCATCAGGCCGGCGGCGTACAGGTCGCGCCGGGGCCAGCCCGAGGCGCCGGGCGCGCCGGCCGCGGCGGCGGCGCGGCGGCCGGCCGGGTGAAGTAGGAAGCCGCAGGCGGCCGTGGCCGCGGCCAGCAGGGCGAGCAGCGCGTCTCCCGCGCCCCACACGCCCTTGGCGCCGGCGACGCCGCCCGCGCCCGCCGACAGGTAGTGGTCGAGCGACTCGCCCGCGTACAGGCCGCAGAGCGAGCCCTGGTAGACGGAGGCGGCGGCGGCGGCCAGCCCGCCCAGCACCGCGGGCTGGAGCAGGCCAAAGCGCAGGCGGCGCGGGACGGCGCGGCCCCACAGGAAGCCGGCGACAGAGGCGGCGAGGCCCGTGGCGAAATAGGCCGCGTCGCCGAACGCGGCCGCCTCGTGCGCCGTGAGGGCGATGGGCAGGGCGGCGGCGACGGTCCACGCGGCGGCCCAGGCGACGCGCGCGCGGACGGGGGGCAAATTGCCGTCGTCGCCGTCGCCAAAGGCGGCGGCGGCCGCGGCCGCGCCGTCGCCGCGCAGCGGGGGACCGGGCGCGGCGAGGCGGCCGGCGATCAGGAGGGTCGCGGCCGTGACGGCGCCCACGACGCCGACCAGGGGGCGCAGCAGGGTCGGGGGCATCGAGCCGGCCACCTGCACGGCGCCCACCACCACGGGCACGCAAAAGAGCGGCAGCCAGGCGGCGCATAGGGCGACGGCGGGCGCGGCGGCAGCCGCGATTGCGGCGGCGGCGGCCGGGCCAGCCACCACTTCGGCCGCGTACAGCGCGACGGGCACGAGCACGAGGGCGGCGGGGCCCGCGGGGACGGCCCCGAGGCCCGCGGCGGCCAGGCGCGCGCCGAGCAGGCGCACGAGCAGCCACAGGGCGGCCACGCCGAGCACGGCGCGCGCAGTCACGCCCGACCCCGCGACCCCTCCCATCGCCGCCGCCGGCGCCGGCCCCGGCCCCGGCCCCGCCCCCACCTGGCGGCGTCCGCCGGGACCCTTCCCCGCCCCGCCCCTGCCCGCCGCCACCAGCGCCGCGGACCGCAGCTGCCGCACGAACCGGTCGATCGCCACGCCCGAGGCCCGCGCGCCGGCGTCCAACACGGTGCCCTCGATCCCTGCTGCCGCGTCGGCGACGGCGCCCTGAATCCCGGCGACGGCGTCCCTGGCGCGCCCGGACGCGAGCGCCGCCGCTGGGCCCTCGGCGGCCGCCTCGCACAGCAGCGCCGCCGCGCGCTCGGCGCGCGCGGAGAACTGGGCCGCCAGCTGGCGCACGGCGGCGCCCGTAGCCGGGTCGCGCGCGGCCAGGCCGGTCGTGGCGAGCGCGGCGAGCTCTGCCGAGGCGCGGCGGATAAAGGCGTCGGCGGCGTCGCGGGCGGGCTGGGGGCCGCGCGCGGCGTCGCCCAGGAGGGCGGTCGCGTCGAGCAGGAGGGCGCGGCAGGTCGCCTCGACGGCGGCGCTCGACTCGGCGGCGAGCTGGGCGATGGCGGACGACAGGTCGTTTGTGTTACCCGCCGTCTCGTCGTTGTTGCCCGCCGCCGCGCTTGCGTTGCTGGCGGCAGCGGCGCGGCAGCTGCGGCGCGGTTGTTGCGCGGCGGCAGCGGCGGACGAGATCAGCAGAGTGGCTGACCCGGCGAGCACCGGCGAGGTCAAGGCACGCCCAGGCGTGTCAGCATCGCGGGCGACGCCGCGAGGGAGACGCGTCCGGGTGCGCGAGACGAGGGGCGCGACGATTGAGCCGGGCGACGGCTGCTTCTGCTGCTTCCAGGCTGCTGCTGCTGCTGCTCCGCGCGACGAGAGCATCATGGTCGATGTCGTGAGCCGCAAACGGCGCAGGGATTGGTGGCCTCACGCCCGCTCGCGTGCCTGAGGAGAGAGAGGGAGAGATTGTGAGGAGAGAGAGGGAGAGAAACGTGAAGGTCGTTCGACAATCGCGCCGCCTTTTTGATCGTGAGAGCGCGCGCGACAGCGGGGCCGACAGGCGTCAGAGATGGACGTGGTTCATACGTTGGGTCTGGTTTTTCTCGCGGCTTCACCACGATGGATATCTAGTCAGATTTTCGATCAAGTTCGCGGGCGACGGCGACGGCGACGGCGACGAGGGAACGTCCCCCTCGCCTGCCCAAAAGACCAAGCGCCAAAAAAATCTACCCTCCTCTACGCCACGATCGCGATCAGCGCGTCCCGCACGGCCGGGATCGCCGTCACGCACGTCGAGAAGATGCCCACCATCGCGTAAGACAGCGCGCAGAACGGCAGCGCCTCGGGCTCCTTGGACGTCAGCGAGGCCGTGCCCAGCCCGCCGGCCGTGCCGGCCGCTGCCAAGCCCCGCGCGATCGTGTCCTTGATGCCAACCGCCGTCATCAACCCTGGGCCAAAGTTGGCGCCCAGGATCCCTTGCAGCAGCACGGCCGCCGCCGTGATGGCCAGCGGCGCCTCCAGGCCCTGGGCGATGGGCAGGGCCAGCGCCACGGTCACTGAGCGCGGGATGAGCGCCCGCGCCAGTAAAGGCGTCAGGCCGACCGCCTTTGCGGCGAAAGCGGTGCTGAAGAGCGAGAAGAGCGACGACAGCGCGGTGGCGCCAAAGATCTCGGGCGCGTGGCGGCGCGCGGTGTCGCGCTGGCCGTAGATGCGGAAGCCGAACGACACGATGACCACGCCCAGGAGGGACATGAGCGCGTCGCCCGCGCCCATCAGGCTCTCGGCGCCCTTGTTCAGATAAGATTGCTGCGCGGATTCGTAGCTCACCCCGCGGAGCGCCCCCTGCAGCGCCACCCCGCCGTTGGCGACCAGCGCCGTCACCACGACCGGGTGCAGCGCGCCCTGCATCCCCTTTGGCACGCGCTCGCCCAGCAGGTAGCCGCCCACGGTGGCGGCGAGGCCGAAGGGCAGGGCGGCGCGCGCGCCCAGGCCGGCTGGGTCGGCGACCGTGGCGGTGAGCGAGACGAGCGCGGCGGCGGCCCATACGGCATAGTGGGCGGCCGTAAATGGGGCGGCGGGCTTGCCTTTCGCGACCTCGCGCACAGGGGTCTTGACGGCCTCGCGGATCCATACGGTCGTCTGGGCGGTAAAGAGGAGGGTGGCCACCATGCCGACGGAGAGGATGCCGACGATGCGGAGGAGGTCGGCGCCTGTTTCGGTTTTAGTTATTTGTCGTCGTTTTGAAGTTTTGCGGGTGTTGTTTTTGGAAACGAAAGGAGGAGGGGGGAGCGGAAGAGGCGCGTGGAGCGTGTGAGCGGAGGAGGAGGGCAGGATGGAAGGACGAGGGAAAAATCAACGCGGCGGGCCCCCTCCCTCGACGTTTTTGAAGGCGGCGACGCGAGAAAGCTGCGACCGACCCGACCGACCGAACCCCCCTCCCAAAAACAAAGACGCACCGGGAATCCCGTTGAGCGCCAGGGGCAGCGTCACCAGCGCCGGCACGTAGAAGAGCGGCAGCCACCGCGCGATCCACGTCAGCGCGGGCGCGTACGCCGACAGCACCTTTGCGGCGGCGTTCTCGCCGACGGCGCAGAGCAGCGCGAAGACGCCAAACATGCCAGCAAGAGCCGAGGGGAAGGCGACGCCGTTGGCGACGAACGCGGCCTTGATGGCCTTGTCGAGGAAGAAGAGGGAGCCGAGGCTGGCCCACAGCTTGGCGTAGTGCAGGAGGAAGGAGGCGGGGGAGGGCGCCGGGGCGGCCGCGGCGCCGCTGAGCGAGGCAGAGGAGGGGAGGGCGCCGCCGGCCGAGGCGGCGGCGGCGCGCAGGGCGGCGGCGGCCGAGGCAGCCAGGGCGGCGACTTCGCGCGCCATGTCGTCCGCGCTCAGGGCGCCCGACTCGATGCGCGCGCGCAGCGCGTTGGCCTCGCGCGAAAAGGCGGCGGCGGCGTCGCCGGCGCCTGCGCCCGCGGCGGCGCGGAGCTTTGCGGCGCGCGCGGCAAACTGCTCGACGAGCCGGTCGACGGCCTTGAGCGCGGCCTTGGAGGCGGCGGCGCGGTCGGAGCCCGCGGCCGTGACGGCCGATGTCAGCCCGGACGCGAGCGCCTCGACCTCGCCGGCAAGCGCGTCGGCGGCGCCCGAGGCGGCGCGGCCGGCGGCGGACGCGCCGCTCTTGGCCTGCTCGGCGGCTTCGTCGGCGGCGTGGGCGATCTCCGCGGCGAGCTTCTTGGCAAAGTCCGCGCCGCTAGAGCCTGTCGTTTCGATCTCGTTGTTAAGGGGGTGGTGGTGTGTGTGTGTTTCGTCGACGAGCGGACGAGCAGCTTGGCGCGATCCCGGCGCCGCGCCGCGCCGCGTTTTGAGCGCCGTCGGCCAGCTCGCTCGATCGCGGCGCGTGATCGCTTCGCGTCGCGGTTTCCCTCCTCGTCGGCTCGCGGCCAACACGACCCCGCTTCTTTTGAGGATCCGCGCGGCGTTTCCGACACATGCAGAGGATCCACACGTGTGCGTGTCTCGTCCTGGAACTCACCGGCCGTGGAGCGGGGCGCGCGCAAGAGGGGGGCGAGGCGACGCACGGCAAAGAGAGGGGGTCTGCGCGACGGGACCGACGATGATTGGGCCGCGGCGCGACGTTGGAGGACCGCACCCGGGAGGGCGACGGACTGCATCTTGCGGGGGGTCAAACGACACGCGCGGGCGGCGCACTCGAGGCCGTGCGTGCGTGCGAGTGCGGGTGATCAGAGGAGACGGGATATCTGCATACCCAGAATGCAACGGCACTGAAACGCGCGCTCTCGCTGTCAGAAAGAAAACGACAAGAGGGGGGACGATTAGAACGGGCTCGCGAGTATGAGACCATGCGCTCGTCGGACGTTTTTGCAGGGGGTACGCTTTAGGAGCTCTACGGCGGCAAGGGCGGCGCCGTTTCTCCTGCGTCACACCCGAACGCCCTTTTCCGCCAGCGCCCCCTTGATGTCGCGCCACTCCGGCCGGTCCTTCAAACCCGGGTGCTTGAGCAGCCCCTGCCGCGCCGCCTGCCCCGCCTCCTCAAACCTGCCCAGGCTATACAGCGCGTCGACCAGCCGGACCGTCGCGGTGCAGAAGCCGGCCGGCGCGCCTCGCTCGGCGCGCCGCGCCACGGCGGCCGCCTCCTCGCCGCGCCCCTTTTGCAGCAGCGCCGCGCTCATGTTGCTCCGCACGAGGTGCGCCCCCAGGGCCGCGGGAGGGTCGTCGTCCTCGTCCTCCTGCCCACCGATCGCCGCCAGGGCCTCGCCGTACCGCTGCATCGCCGCCTCGAAATCCCCCTCGACGGCCGCCGCGTTGCCCGCCCGGCGCTTTTGCACAGCCTCGAGGTGCCGCGCCGACAGGGGCGCCGGCCAGCGGTCGTCCGTCGCGGCGGCGGCGGCGTCCGGCGCTGGTTGGAGCCACCGCGCCTTCAGCACCGAGACGAGGGCCGCGGGGGTCGCCACGTGCCGGAAGACCTCGGGGTCGCCGGCGGGCGCCGACGCCGACGGCGCCGCCGCCGCCTGCTGCAGCGCGACGTTTGGCCCCGCGCCGCAGCGCGCCAGGCAGCCGCACGTGACGACCTCGAGGCCGGGGAGCGCGAGGTCGACGGCGAAGCGGTGGATGCCCTCGGACCCCTGCCTCTTGCACGTGCGGTTGGTGCAGATGGAGAGCGTGGCGGCGGCGGCGGCAGGCGTGGTGGTGGCGGTGGCGGCCGAGCGCGCCGTCGGCGCTGCCGTTTGCGTTTGCGTCCGCGTCCGCGACGGCGCAGCGTCGTCGTCGTCGCGCGACGCTGCTGCTGCTGCCCCTGCTGCCGTGAGTCGCCGCCGCTTGGGGTCTGCGCGGAACCACGGATGCGGTGGTCTCACTGCTGTCGCGCAGCACGACGGGGCTGCGGCGGCGCGCTGCGGGCGGACTCGCGTGTGCATCTGCGTCTCGGAAGGGGTGAATGAATGGAGGTCGGAGGCCCGCCAATGTGGCAAGGAGCGAAGAATGAACGGGTCGTTGTCGAGCGCGATGTAGTACGGGAGTAGGGGATGCGATTGGGGAGGTTGAGAGCGTCGGGTTGTTCGCTTGCTGGCTCCTTTTCACGCTCACGAACTCCCCTGATGGCCCCCCCAAGAAGATCGACACCACCACGTCTTCCCTCTGCCAGCATCCCTACCACAAGGCAACCACAATCGTCTCCCAATTGACCCCTTGATCATCGTTTGCACAGCACAAGAGAGCGCGTGTGTGAGAAACAGAAACCACTCAAAAACACCCAAACTCTAAAGCGCCGGCACGGCATAGAGGAGCGCGCGCCCCGCATCAAAGCAGCAGCAATGATGATGCAACAGCAGCAGCTACGCAGCAGCAGCAGGAGCGGCTGCGTCCGCCCGGCCACGGCGGCGGCGGCGACGCTACGCCGCCCGCTGCCGGCGCCGCCGCGCGGCCGCGCGGCCTCTGTCGCCGCCCGCGCGTTCGCCGACGTCGACCCCTCGGTCGCGACCGCCGTCGCGCAGCAGGCCGTCGCCTACGCCGTGGTGCTCGCGGGCGAGGCCGCCTTCAGCCGCTCGCAGCTGCCCGCGGGCGACCCAGGGTGCCCGCAGGTCCCCGTCGTCGCCGGGGGCGTCGCCGGCAGCGTGGGCGCCGCCGCCCTGCTCAAGGCCGGCGCCGGCTCGGCGGGCATCGCCGTCGGCCTGGCGAGCACGGGGCTGATGGTGGCGGCGGCGGTGCTGCGCGCCGTGCGCCTCGAGACGCTCGACGACGACTGGCCGGGCCCGCGGGCGTGGCCGGCGGGCCTGGCGCTGCTGTCGTTCTTCGCGTTCATGAGCTTTGTGCAGACGGCGCTGCTCCCCGCCGTTTAAGGTCAAGAGGGGGGGACGAGGACGGCGCGGCGCGGCGCCCCGACGCATAAGAGCGGGGGGGCAGTGTAAACACCACCAAGAGAAACCAAACAGCTCGTTCAATCGTCGCCCCCCCCGCTCCAGTAGTGGTCGCGCAGCTGGTACGTGCCCGCCTCGTTGGGTCCCGCGCCCGGCTGCCGCACGATCACGCCGTGGTGCTGCCGGAAGTAGCGCCCCGGGAACGCCCCTCCGCCCCCGCCGCCGCCTCGCTCGCCCCCGCCGCCGTCCCCGCTGCCGCCGCCGCTGCCCGTCCGCGCCGCCCCCCTCACGTCCTCCCCGTACAGCCTCAGCGCCGTCTCGACCGACGAGAACGCGAGCTCCCCCCAAGGCACCGCCCCCGCGCCCCCCCTCCCGTCCACCGAGAACCACCGCGTCTCGAGGCTCTCGGGCGTCGACGCCGCCGCGCCGCTGCCGCCCTCTTTCAGGCGCGCCAGGAAAATAAGGTAGGCCTGCCCAATCGCAGGGACGCAAAAGTGGGCGTAAGGGCGGGCGACGACGACTTGGGCGCCGGTTTCCTCGAGCGCCTCGCGGGCGGCGCCGTCGGCGCTCGACTCGCCCACCTCGAGGTAGCCCGCCGGCAGCGTCCAATAGCCGAGCCGGGGCTCAATGGCGCGGCGGCACAGCAAGACCTCGGACCAGGGGCCGCCGCCGCCGTCCCCGCCATCGCCGCCGCCGCCGACGCCGCCGCGGGCGACGATGCAGCCCACGACGATCTTCGGGTTGCGGTACTCGATCGCGCCGCACGCGCCGCACAGTTCCCGCGGGTGCGTGTCGCCCTCGGGGACCCGGAACTGCATCTGGCCTGCGCCGCAGTGGCGGCAGAACTTCGGCCGCGCGGGCGCCGCCGTCGCCGTCGTGGTCGCCGCGGCGCGCACGCCGCTGCCCCGAGACAGCAGCGTCGTCGTCAGGGACGGCGGGCGCGGCGCCAACGCGGCTGCTCGGCATCCCGCCGCGGTGCGCAGGCGCGCCAGGGCGCGCCCGCGCATCAGGAGCATCAGGGGCGACCGCGGGTGGGTCGTGGGTGGGTGTCTCTCTCCACGCCTTGAGAGTACTGTGTGCCTTCTGCGAGCGCGCGCCCGAGTAATTCTTGCAAGGCCGACGGTCAGATGGCAAACGAGATGGCTGTGTGTGTGTGAAGATCCTAGGCTGCTCGTGTGACGCGAGTGGCGGCGAAGTTTGAAGTGCTTGGACGTCGCCGTCGCCAATGGCGCGCCTCGCCTTGCTCGCCCGCCGTTTGTTGTCTGCGCCCCTGTTTAGCACCACGCTTCCATCGCTCCCTCCCGAATCCCTAGTCGTACTGCTTGGATCACATTTTACAGGCACCACGCCCCTAGAAGGATTGAGAGCCCCGCTTCACGGACGACAGAGCAACCGCCCGCACCCTCACCATCATCTTCTGTGCGTCTGCACGCGCGCGCGCGCGCGGTGGCCACACGTGCGCGCCACTGGGACGATCACGCGCGATTCCCAAGCGGCCAGTCTTGCCGTCTCGACCCCTGCTTGATTGCACCGGGCGTTCACGCCCCAGCTGCTGACCTGTGAGCCGGCCGGAAGCCGGCCCGCTCGAGAGCGACCGCCGCGGCCGATCCAAAACCTACCCCACAAAAAAAAAGAATGCCCTCCACCGCCCGCGCCCTCAAGTGGGAGTTCTTCCTCACGCGCTGGCAGCAGGCCTACGAGGTCGTCTCCGGCGCCCTGGGCGGCGCCGCCGCCGCCGCCGCCGGCGCCCCCCGCCTGAACGCGCTCGAGGCCGCGCGACTCGACGTCCTGCTTTTAAAGGCGGAGCGCGCGCGGTCGGCGCTGGCGCGGCTGCGCGAGCTCGACGCGCGCCACGTCAGCCTGGCCGCGCGGTACGGTCCCCTGGCCGGGTCGCTGCCGGAGCTGCGCCGGCGCCTGCGCGCGGACGAGCTGCACCGGGTCGCCGAGTACGCCCGGGCGGCGGCCTCGGCCCCGGCCACGGGCGGCGGGGGCGCTGGCGTCGGCGGCGGCGGAGGCCAAAACGTCAGCGGCGGTGAGGCCGGGGGCCTGCGCGAGCCGCTGGCGGCGGCCATGCGGCTCCTCGAGCAGCAGGATGGCGTACCGGCGGCCGTGCGCGCGGCCGGGGCAACGCCAGGAGCAACAACAGAAGCGGCGGCGGCGTTGGCGTCGGCGGCGTTGGCGGCGTCCGCCGCCGCCGCCCCGGTCTCCGAGGCGACAGCGGCGGGCCGCGCCGACCGCTTCGGCATCCGCGTCGGCTTCCGCGCCGAGCACCCGCTCGGCGTCATGCGCTCGTGGGCCGAGTACTGCGCCGCGTTCGGGCGCGTGGCCGAGGCCGCAGGCGAGCTGCTCACGGCGGGGCCGCCGCTTGAGCGCCTTGCAGAATTCAACCGCGAGCGCCGCGCGCTGCTCGCAGAGGCGTCAAGCCTGCGGCGCCAGCTCGTCGCGTCCGGCGCGTGCGCCCCGAGCGACGAGGCGGCCGCGGCGGCCGCGAACGACGCCGAGGCCGAGGCCGGAGCGGACGGGCGCGGCCCGCCGTCGTCTCCTCCTCTGCCGGGCCCGCCGCCCGACCTGTCTTCGGTCGAGCGGGACTGCGACGAGAGCGAGGCGCTCGCGGCGGCGCTGCGGCGCGTGCGCGCGGCGCACGCGGCCATGGTGGCCAGGGGCCTGGGGGACGTCGACCTGGACGCGCTGGGCGCGCGCCTGGCGCTGCGCATGCGGGCGGCGGCGGCGGACGACGGCGGGGGACGAGCGGGCGGGGGCGGCGGCGGAGGCGGCAGAGGCGGAGGGGAGCCGTACGAGGGGTCAGAGGCGCAGGCGGCGGTCGGCCGCCTGCGCGCGCTCAAGGCGGCCGTCTGCGGCGGCGGCGGCCGCCGGGCGCCGGCGCCCGGGCAGCGGGCCGAGGGCGACGCGAGCTGGCGCGCGTCCGCCCTGCCGCACGAGGCGTGGGAGGAGCTGCGGGCGGACGTGCAGACGCTAGGCGCGGCGGCGCTGCGGCTGCGGCTGCGGGACGAGGGGCGGCGGCAGGCGGCGGCGGCGGCGGCGGCGGCGGGAGGGGAAGGACTAGGGGGGGACGGCGAGGGGCCCGTCATCACGGTGCAGGACGCGAGCGACCTCAACGTGGCGCGGGCGCAACAGGCGCTGTACGAGCGGCTGTCGCAGCTGGGAGGTCGGTAGCAAAGAGACGGACGACAGAGACGGATTGGCGGCCCCGACCGAAGGACCGACGACGCCATCGCCGTTCGCGGAGCGGCGTCGCCGCGTCACTTGAACTGCTTGCTCCCCTCTGCTTCAAACCCTTGTCACGAAACCTCGACCCCAGCAAGACGAAAGTGTGTGCGCACACACCACCATCCCGCGCCCCAGTTGACGCCCCTTGCTTGCTTCTGACGACGACTTCCCTTCCCGCGCGCGCGGAACAACACAGCGACAGAGAGAGGGGTGTCTCTCCTCTCGAGCAGCGAGTGCGCGCGCACACGCACGCCATTGCATCGCTGCGCCAGCTCGAACGGACACCGCAGCTGCGCTGAACAAGCGCGCGCGCTTCCTGGAAGGCGATCAGGCTCGCGCCACATCGTCGAACTCTCTCCTCCTCGTCCCTCCTCCTCCCTCTCCTCCTTTAGACAGGAACCGGTGTCACACGCACACACGCGTCCGAGATCGCCGACTCGGCCACCGAGGCCCGCCCCGCGAGGGCGAGAAGCAACAACTTGGTGCGAGCGCCGCGCGAGGCGACGCCGACCGCCGACCGGCGGCGACCAGCGGCAGCCCGAACGTCGGAGCAAGAGGGAGCACGCCAACGATCGAGGATGGCCGACCACCAGCCCCCCCGCGGCCTCACGCCCGGGCAGACCGCGGCGCTGCGGGTGCAGATCGCCGTCTTCCGCAAGCTCAAGCGGCGCGACGCGCTCGCGCCGGGCGAGCTCGAGCAGGCGGTGCCGCCGCCGCTGACAGGCGCGGCGCAGGAGGCGCTGGCAGCGGGGGAGGCGGCTGCGGCGGCGGCAGCATCGGCGGCGGCGGCAGCATCGGCTGGGCAGGCGGCGGGGCAGGGCGCGGCGGCGGCGGGTGCGGGGGGCAATGGCACGGCCGCAGTGGCGATGGCGGCGGCCCCCCCTGCCCCCGTTGTCGCTCTCAACGGCGCCGCGGCGGGGCCGGCAGCAGCAGCAGCAGCGGCCGCAGCCGCCGCCACCGCAGCAGCAGCAACCGCAGCAGCAGCAGCAGCATCAGCCATGCCCCCGCCGCCCCACCCGGGCGGCGACGGCTCCCACCTGATCGCCCAGCGCATGCGCCGCTTCCTACAGCCACTCGTCGTCGCCGCGCACGGCCTCGGCGGCCCGGCCGACGGCGCGCCGCCGCTGCCCGCCCCGCCCGGCGCCCTGCCGGCCGTCGTCCCCCCGCCCACGGGCCAGGCGGCGGTCTTGCGCGTGGGCCTGCTGCGCCCGACGCTCGCGCTGATGGCGCACGAGGGCGAGCGGTTGCTGCTGATCAAGCGGGAGGAGCGGATGCACCAGCTCAACGCGCTGCTGGCGGCAGACGGCGCGGCGCGCGCAAGAGCAGCAGCGGCAGAAGCAGCAGCGGCAGCAGCGGCGGCAGCGGCAGCGGCAGCAGCAGCAGGCGGAGCAGGCGCCCCCTCCTCGTCCTCCGCCGCCGCGGCCCCGCCCCCTTTGCCAGAGCCGCCGCTCCTGGTCCGCGGCTACCTCCCCGGCCCCAACGGCGAGCCCGCCCGCGCCGCCGTCGTCTCCGAGCTGCGCGCGCTCGGCCTGCTCGAGCGCCAGAGGCGCGTGCGCGCCGATCTCGAGCGCGAGCAGGCGGCCGTCGCCGCCATGCCCGAGCGCCCGCAGTACCGCCGCTTCGCGCGCGAGGCGGCGCGCTCGCGCGCCGACGCGGCCAAGGCGGCCGCGGGCCCGGCCGCCGAGCGCGGCGCCTTATTGTTCGCCGAGGTGGTGCGCAGCCGCGCGGCGCTGGTCGAGCGCCTGGGCATGGCCAAGGACTGGCGCTCAGGGCGCAACAAGGCCCTCGGCCGCGTGGCGGAGCGCCTCGGCCGCGACCGCGCGGCCGGCGGCGCCGGCGGCGCGCGCCGCGACGACGACCGCGCGCTGCGGCTCGAGGCGCTGCAGGCCAACGACTTCGAGGCCTACCAGGCCCTGCTGCGCAAGCACGGGGCCGAGCACGCCGCCGCGGGCGGGGCCGCGGGCGGGGCCGCCTCCAGCAAGTACAGGGAGATTGAGCGCTTCTTGGCGGAGACGGAGGATTATTTGAACCGCCTCGCCATGCGCATCGCCTCTGTGCGCGTGACGGCCGAGGCGAGCGAGGCCGTGCACGAAGCTTTGGCCGAGGCCCGCGCGGGGGGGGTCACGGACGAGGCGGAGCTGCGCGAGCTCGGGCGGCAGGTGGCGCAGCGCGTCGCGGCGCAGAGCGACCTGACGCGACAGGTCAACACGATGGCGGGCGACGCGCAGGCGCGCTACTACGCGCTGGCGCACTCGCGCGGCGAGCGGGTGCTCACGGCGCCCGCGCTGCTGCGGCCGCCCAACAACGGCTCCTTGCGGGACTACCAGATGGTGGGGCTCAAGTGGATGGTGTCGCTGTACAACAACCGGCTCAACGGCATCCTGGCGGACGAGATGGTGCGTTTTGTTGAACCTCTTTATCTGTCCTTTTCGTTTGTTTGTTTTGGGCGGCGTCTTGTTTTTGTTTTCTTTCCTTGTTTCTCCTCGGCGCGCGCCCTGGTCGCCCCCCTTTCCGCTCTCTCTTTCTCTCTCCGCGCGCGCCGTTTGGCATTGCTTTCTTTCCTCTCGGACATCTCTTCCCCCCCGCTCACCAAACCCACGCCGTCCCGTCCCCCGCCCCGGCGCCAATCCCCTGTCGATAAATCCACAAAAAAACCACAAAAAAAACCACAAAAAAACCAACCCCTAAAAACCGAAACGCAGGGCCTCGGCAAGACCGTCCAGGTCATGGCCCTCATCGCCCACCTCATGGAGCACAAGCAGAACTACGGCCCCCACCTCATCATCGTGCCCAACGCCGTCATGGTCAACTGGAAGGCCGAGCTGGCCGCGTGGCTCCCCTCCGTCCGCTGCGTCTACTACGCGGGGACCAAAGACGAGCGCGCGAAAAAGTGGTCTTCCGAGGTGCTGCCGATGCACTTCAACGTGCTCGTGACGACGTACGAGTACATCATGCGGGACCGGTCGCGGCTGTCGCGGGTGGAGTGGAAGTACATCGTGATCGACGAGGCGCAGCGCATGAAGGACCGCAAGTCCAAGCTGGTGAGAATTTGCGTTTTTTTCTTCCTCGTTTTTTGTTTTGGTTCTCGTCGTCGCGTGTTTTCCGGTGCGCGGCGGCGCGAGGATGGGGGGAGGAAGGGCGCGAGAGTAAGAGGGGCGCTCCGTCAACCTTTCCGTCCATCACCCCCCCCGCAACAACGACAACCTTATCTGACGAGCCAAACACAACTCAAACAACCCCCTACCGAACAACACAAGAACAAACCAAACCAAAATAAAAAATGATACAAACGAACAGGCGCAAGACCTCGACCGCTTCACGACGCAGCGCCGCCTGCTTCTGACGGGCACGCCGCTGCAGAACGAGCTGCGCGAGCTGTGGTCGCTGCTCAACCTGCTGCTGCCCGAGGTGTTCGACGACAAGAAGCAGTTCTCCGACTGGTTCGGCGAGTTCCTGGGCAGCATGGACGAGGCGGCCAAGGGCAAGCTGGCCGGCAGCGCGGTGAGAGAGAGGGCGGGCGGGCGAGCGGGCGCTGTTCTCAAAGTCCTTCCTTCCTTCTCGCGCCCTCGTGTTTCTTTCCTTTTTTTTTGGCGCAAGAGACGGAGCAAACGGGGTGGGACCGTGTGGCCCCCAGGGGAGGAAGAATATGCTTCGGCGCGCGAACATCTCACGCCCTTTTTCTCTCACCCCCCTTGCCTCCATACAAACACCCCATTCAAACACCCCCCCCCCCAAAAAAACAAAAAAAAACCAGGCGGGCGGCGGCGCGACGGCGGCCGAGGCCGAGCTGGAGCGCGAGAAGCGCGTGATCGTGGTGTCGCGGCTGCACCAGATCCTCGAGCCGTTCATGCTGCGGCGGCAGGTGCAGGACGTGGAGGGGAAGCTGCCGCCCAAGGTGCCGGTGGTGGTCAAGTGCCCGATGAGCGGGTACCAGTCGATCATGTGTGTGGTTTTTTTTGCTTTGTTGTTTTTGGTTCGTTCGATTTGCGGCGGTTTGTCCGCTCCTCCTCTTTGTATTTTGCGCGATGAGCGAGTGTCCGCTCTCTCCCTCTCTCTTTTTTCGCTATCCTCTCTCTGTCCCCCGCCGTTTCCTCCGCTGACGCCTCTATTCGCCCCCTCTTTGCCGCACCAAGCACCCCCCCCACCAACCCAACCCGACAACACACAACCCCCTCAAAAACAAAAAAACAAAAAAAACAGCTACGAGTGGGTCAAGGCCACGGGCACCGTCAAGCTGGCGCCCGACCACCCGCGCCGCCTCGCCGCGCGCCACGACTGGCTCCCCCTGCAGAACAAGGTCATGGAGCTGCGCAAGCTGTGCAACCACCCGTTGCTGTCCTACCCGTTCGAGCTGACCGGAGGCGACGCGCGAGTCGTGCGCACGTGCGGAAAAATGTGGTACCTCGACCGAATCCTCGTCAAGCTGTTCCACGGCGGGCACCGCGTCCTGCTGTTCTCGACCATGACCAAGCTCCTCGACCTGCTGCAGGACTACCTCCGCTGGCGCAACGTGGACGGCCGCGGCGGGCGCATGCGCTTCTCGCGCATCGACGGGCACACCACGCTCGACGACCGCGAGCGCGCCATCCAGGAGTTCAACCGCCCGGGCTCCGACACGTTTATCTTTTTGCTGTCGATCCGCGCGGCCGGCCGCGGCTTGAACCTGCAGACGGCCGACACGGTGGTCATCTACGACCCGGACGCCAACCCCAAGAACGAGGAGCAGGCCATCGCGCGCTCGCACCGCATCGGCCAGACCAAGGAGGTGCGCGTGATCCATCTGGAGGCGGTCGCCGACCCGACGGACCGGCAGCGGGCGGCGCTGGCCGCCTCGCGCCTCGCGCGGCGCGCCGAGGCCGCGGCCACCGCGCGCGCCAAGAGCCTGCGCGCGGGGGCGGCCGAGCCCCTGGCCGAGGCCCAGGGCGCGGCCGCGGGCGCGCGGTTCGAGGCGGGCGAGCCGTCGCTCGACCGCATGTACGGAGACTCGATCGAATCTCTCGTTCGAAACTTGATCCAAAAGCAGAAGATCGCCATGGCGGACGAGATCATCGACGCGGGCCGCTTCGACATGCAGACCAGCAACGACGAGCGCCGCGCCACCCTGGAGGCCCTGCTCGTGGACGAGGAGCGCAACCGCACGCCCAACAACGTGGCGCCGGCGCTGTCCGAGCTCAACCGGCAGCTGGCGCGCGGCCCCGACGAGTTTGAGCTCTTCGAGCGGCTCGACCGGGAGCTGCAGTGGCCGGGCGAGATGACGGGGCACGACGAGGCGCCCGACTACTTGAAATACTCGCCGCAGGAGCTCGAGCGCGTGAGCCTCGTGACGCAGAAGAAGCCCGCGCGCCAGGGTATGCTGGCGGTGGAGGCGGCGCGCGAGGCGGCGATGCTCGGCGAGGAGCTGCCTTATGGGCACGGCAGGGGGAGGGGCCGGGGCCGCGGCCGGGGGCGGGGCCGCGGCCGCGGCGTGGCGGGCGAGCTTGCAGGGCTGGGCGCCGCGGACGCCGAGCCGCTGCAGCCGCGCGCCGCGGCCGCGGGGGCCAACCGCGCCATCGCGGCCTACGCGGCGGCCAGCAGCGTGCGCGACGAGGATCTGTTTGGCTACGTGGAGGAGGAGGGAGGAGCAGGAGGCGGAGGAGGGGGAGGGGACGGAGACTACTGGGGCGGCGACGGCGGCGGCGGCCGGGGGCGCGGCAGGGGCCGCGGCCGGGGGCGCGGCCGCGGCGGCGGCGCCTCCGGCGGCGGCGCGAGCGCCTCGGCCGCCGCGGGCGCGTCTGGCGGCCCCCTTGGCAGCGCCGACGGCTCGTACGGCGGCACGACCGCGGGAGGGGGCACGACCGCGGGCGGCGGCGCCTACGACGGCGCCGGCGAGGGCGAGGAGGACGACGCCGAGGAGGAGGTCGCGATGGGCGCGTCGATCGACGAGGAGATGGAGGCGCGGCTCGAGGCGGCCGAGGCCGCCGGGATCGACCTCGCGGCGGCCGTGCAGGGGCGCGTCCCCCTCCCGCAGCCGGGGGGCGCCGCCGCGGCGCGCCCGGCGCCGGCCGCCGCCGCGGGGGGCGCCACCGGCAGGCCGCCCGCCGCCGCTGGCGCCGCCGCCGCGGCTCCCGGCGCCGGCGTGCGCTTTGCGTTGGACGACGACGACGACGAGGACGAGGACATGGGCGGCCGGCAGGACGACGAGGGCGGCGGGGGGGCGGGCGTGCCCGTGGCCAAGCGCGCGCGGCTGGACGGCGGCGACGACTACTCGGACTGAAAGAAGAGATGTTTTCACCCACGTTGTTTCGCTTTTTTTTCGTCTTTGCTGCGCACGACGTGCTTTTCCGTCCGCGCCGCCGCCGCCGTGCGCAAACAGTACAATCAAGAAGAAACGAGATTGCACGGGCGTTCATCCTGTTTTACAGCACTATTTTGACGAAACGCACGACCCCCTCCTCTGTCTCTGTCTCACAACATGCGGTCGCCCTCGCGCAGGTCGCCCAGCAGCACCAGGTCGGACGCCGCGGCGCCGCCGGCGACAAGGCCCCGCCGCCGCTGCCTCGCCGCCGCCCCCGACGCCGCTGGCCGACCCTCCGCCCGTCCCCTCCTTGCCTCCTCCTCCTCCTCCTCGTCGCCCGTCCCCAGCCGCCGCCACATGCTGTAGCCCGGGCACGCCTCCAGAAAATCTACCTCGGGCATCGCCAGCGCCCGCCGCAGCCCGACCCCGAGGAGCGCCCCGGGCGCCCGCCCCAGATAGCGCAGGCGGCGCCGCGCGCGCGGCCCGCTCGCCAGCGCGGCGGCGGCGGCGGCCGGCGACGTCCTGAGCGCAAGCGCCCACCGGCCGCCCCGCCTGCCGGCGGCGACCGCGACCTGCGCGAAGGCGCGGTCGCAGGCCCCGCCCGGGGACCAGTCCCACGCGAGGGCGCCCGGATAGGCCCGCAGGAAGCGCACGGCCGCGCCTGGCGGCCACCCCGCGCGGCGGCGCAGCAGGCGCGCGGCCGAGGCCAGCGCCGCGTCAAGCGCCCGGGGCGGGCCGATGGCGAGCGGGCCCGGGGCGCCGGGCAGCGCGTGCGGCGCGGGCCGACCCGCGAACTCACCCAGGGACAGCGCCTCGGCGGGGCAGATCGGCAAGCCCGCGGGGTCCCGGGGCGTCGAGCGCGCGGGCGAGACGATGGAGCGTGCCGCGGCGGCGTCGGGCAGGGAGGCGGTCGAGAGGGCGGCGGCGAGGCGGGCCGGCAGCAGGAGGAAGAGCGCCGGGCGCGGCAGCAGGCGCGGCCCCTCCTCTCCTTGCTCGCCCTCGCTCGCCCAATCGTCGTCGTCGCCGTCGTACTCGTCCGTGCCGATGCCCAGGCGCCCGTGCAGCCACTCGACGCGCCGCTCGAGCTCCGCGGGATCGTCGCAGGCCAGGGACAGCCCCGGGGCGCGCTCGAGCGCGGCCGAGGCGAGCTCGGGCCCCCGGAGGGCGCCCGAGAGGGCGGCCAGGCCGGCGGCGAGCGAGCGGGCAGAAGAGCGGGACGAGGGGGAGAGATATTGTTGGTGGTGCTGCTGCTGCTGCTGCTGCTGCTGGTCAAACAGCCACGCGAACAGCCTGGGGCCCATGGCCCCGTCCCAGAACGACGCGCCCACGACCGCGCCGAGCTCCTCGTGCGCGAGGGCGACGCGCTCGGGCGACGGGCGGCGGGCGGCGGCGGCGGCGGCGGCGCCGGCGGCGGGCGCGGGAGGAGGGGCGGCGCCGCCAGAATCTTCGTCCCGGAGCGTCGGCGGCGGCGGCGGCAAGGGCGTCAAAACGAGCGGCGACAGCGCCGCCATGGCCAGTCCCGTGGGGTCCTGCCGGGCGAGCCTCGGGAGCAGCTGCAGCACCCGCGACAGCTTGCCGCGCAGCTCGTCCGCGTCGAGCGCGAGCGCGCCCGGGTGCGTCTGGAGCAGGGCGCGGCCGTCGAACGAGAGGGAGCCTAAACCGATGTGGCCGCCGCCGCCGCTGCCCGCCGCCAGCGCCCGTGCGCGCCGCGCGAGCAGGCGCGCGTCGCAGGGCAGGCGCCCCTCCTCGACGTCGCGCAGCACCCAGGACGCGGCCGTGCGCCCGAGCGAGAGGGCGCTGCGCTCGGCGAGCCACAGCGCCTCGAACTCGTAGAAGAGCTCGGGGCAGGGCGGGGGGAATGCGGCGTTGGCGTTCGCGTTGGCGTTGGCGTTGGCGCGCGGCGGCGGCGGCGGCGACGCAGCGGCGACGGCCGCCACGACTGTCGATGTTGTCATCGGCGGTCGTGTGACGATGCTGTGCAGCAGCGGGACCTTTCGCCGCTTGGCCGGGGGTGGCCTCCTCGGCGTGGTCCTCCTCATCTCGTCACGGAACGATTGTCGGGTGCGTCTGTCGCGCGCCCTGTGCCAAGCGCGGGCTCGAGAGAGGCTATGCGCTCAACATCACCATCATCATCATTATCAAGGGATTCAGGCACAATCGGTCGTGCGTGTCGCGAGAGAGAAATTCTCGAGAGAGAGTGAGACGATGACACCTCAATGGCGGCGGCGCCGCAAGACGGCCGAGCGACGACGACGACGGCATCGACGGAAGGTTCGCCCTCCATCACGCCGGACTGCCTCCGTTCACGGGCGACAGACCCTCGCTGCGCTTTCGAAACACGCCATTACAGTCATCGTCACCCTCATTCCATCGCAAAAACCACTTTCGCCCGCCTCCCTTTGCCGCAAAAGCGAAAAGTTCCCCGCTTTGACAGCAAAACTTCCCCTCTCCACCCGTGCCTCCCCCTCCTCCCGACCTCCCGAGATTCACGCGGCCGCGAGACACGTCGCATCTATGCGCTCCCTATCCCGCCCTCCCGCGGCCTCGGCGCGCCCCGGCGCGCCCAACGCCGTTATCGGGAAAAGCCCGTCGACGAAAGCTTTGCGTCTCGTCGCGCGCCCCTCCGCCAGCCTGCCGCTCGCCCCCGCCAGCGCCCGCCGCGATGTGAGCGCCGGCGCGTCGTCGCGCGCGTCGGTCCTCGCCACGCCCACCGCCAGCATCGCCGCGGGCGCCGGGCGCGCCAGCAGCCACGCCGATGACGGCGGCGGCAAGATCGGCGGCGGCAGCAGCCGCCGCCGCCGCGGCCCCCTCGCGCCGCCGCCGCGCGCCGTGCGCGCCGACGCCGAGGCCGACGCCTCGGCCACCACGCCGCAGCTGCTGCAGGCCATCGCCGAGATCACGGCCACGGTGGACGCGCGCGTGGCCGCGGCTCTCGAGGCGTCCGCCGCCCAGGCCGCACAGGCCGCCGCCGAGGCCGGGGCGAGCGCCTCTGCCTCTCCCGCTTCTTCCTCTGGCCCCGGCGCCAGCGCCTCCTCCTCGCAGGGGTCGGCGCAGGCGCTGCGCGCGCGCGTAGAGGCCTCTGTGCTGCACCTGCAGCGCGGCCTGCTCGAGCGCGAGACCGAGGTGCGCCTGATGCTGCTCGCGGCCCTGTGCGGCGAGCACCTGCTGCTCCTGGGCCCGCCGGGCACGGCCAAGTCGGAGCTGTCGCGCCGCCTGAGCGGCCTGCTCGGCGGGCAGCAGGGCGCGGACGGCACGGCCGGCGGCAGCGACGGCGAGAACGCCGCCGCCACCGCCGGCGGCTGCGCCTACTTTGAGCGCCTGCTGACGCGCTTCTCCGTGCCCGAGGAGCTGTTCGGCCCGCTGTCGATGAAGGGCCTGGAGAACGACCAGTACGTGCGCCAGACGGCCGGGTACCTGCCGACGGCCGAGGTCGCGTTCGTCGACGGTGCGTTTTGGTTCGCGTTTCATTCCTCTCTCTCTAGGGGGGGATCGGGAGCGGCGCGGGACGACGGCGGCGGCGGCGCTCAAAACGGCAAAATGTGTACAAGCGTCCGCCCCCTTCTCACAACCACGCCCGCCGAGACACCCCCCCCCCCTCAAACCAATCTCAAATCACACCACTCGATAACGCCAACGAACGCAACAGAGATCTTCAAGGCCAACTCGGCCATCCTCAACGCGCTGCTCACCCTGCTGAACGAGCGCCTGTTTGACAACGGCAACGAGCGCTCGGCCGTCCCTTTACTGACGCTGGTCGGCGCGTCGAACGAGCTGCCCGAGTCGGAGGAGCTCGACGCCCTGTACGACCGGTTCCTGCTGCGGCGCCAAGTGTCGCAGGTCAGCACGGGGAGCGCCGCGGGCCTGGCGCGCCTGGCGGCCGGGCGGGACGAGGGCGGGTGGGGCGCGGCGGCCGCCGCAGCGCCCGTCGCCGGCGCCGCCGCCGCCAACGGCAACGGCAACGGCGCCGCCGCCGCCGCCGCCGCCGCCGCGCCCGTCGTCTCGGTCGACGACCTGCGCGCGACCGCCGCCGCCGCCCGCGCCGCCGTCGACGTCCCCGACGCCGTCATCGACCTGCTCGTCGGCCTGCGCACCTTCCTGCAGGAGCGCTGCGAGCCGCCCGTCTACGTGTCGGACCGCCGCTTCATGAAGAGCGTCAGCCTGCTGCAGTGCGCCGCCTACAGCGACGGGCGCGACCGCGCGAGCGAGTACGACTGCCTGCTGCTGGAGCACGTGCTGGGCAGCCGCCCTGATGACGCCCGCAAGGTCCGGGCGCACGTGCTCGACACGATCGGCTCCGACCCGGGGCTGCAGCAGGCGGAGCTGGTGCTGCTGGGCCTCTTTGGCCGCGCGTGCGCTCTGCTGTCGCGGCCGGCGTCGGCGGCGGCGGCGGCGGCGGGCGCTGACGGCGGCGGCGGCGGCGATGAGGTCCCCGCCGCCGCCGCCGAGGCCGCCACCCTGGCGGGACTGCTCGAGGCGCGCCACGCCGAGGTGGCCTCGTCCCTGGACGGCGGGTTTCCCGAGCTGCGCGCCACGCTCTGGCAGTCGGCGCAGTCGGCGCGGCAGGCCGCGCAGCACCTGACGCCGCCGCTGGCGGAGAACAAGCGGCGGGCGGAGGACCTGCTGCGCGAGGCGCGCGTGCTGCACGCGTGCTTGGAGGCGCCCGCGCCGCCCGGGGTGCTGGAGCGCATGCTGCCCAAGCGCTACAAGCAGTTTGTCAAGGGCATCTCGGGCGGGGGCGCGGCGCGTTAGGACAGAGGAGAGAAAGAGAGAGAGGGGGGGGAGGGGGCGGAGCGAGGGGCGGGAGCGCCGGCGTCGCCGGCGCCGCCCGCCGACGCCTCTTTTTCGAGGCCAGCTGCTCACGAGCGCGCATCAACAAACAAGAGAATCCCACTATCCGTTTTATCGCGAGCACATACCCTATCCTAGAACACACATTCGCTCTTGTCGCACCACAGCGATTCTCGACAAGGGCAAACAGTTCAAACACGTTCTTGTCTGTCCCTGACAGAGAGAGAGAGAGAGGGGGAGACAGGAGGGGCAAAAACACACGCAAAGTCTCCCCTCCCTCTACGCCCCCCGCCATGCCGCGGGAGGTGATCAGCCTGCAGGTTGGGCAGTGCGGCAATCAGGTCGGCACCGAGTTTTGGCGCAAGGTGAGAGAACACAGAGAAAGAGAGAGAGAGTGATTGGCGCGCGCGAAATCGCGAAATCGAAACAGAGAGATAGGGTGCAAACGTGAAAAGACGCGCCTCTCCTCACCCCCCTCCTCCACCTCCCCATCATCTCAACGACGACAAACGCGCAAAAGCTCTGCGCCGAGCACGGCATCAGCAAGGACGGCGTGCTCGAGCCGTTCGCGGCGGGGGGAGCCGGCGGAGGGAGCAGCGGCGGCGGCGGCGGGTTTGGGTACGGCGGCGCGGGCGGCGCGGGCGGCGGCGGCGGCGGCGGCGCGGGCGGCGGCGGCGCGGGCGGCGCGGGCGACCGCAAGGACGTGTTTTTCTACCAGGCCGACGACGACCACTACGTCCCCCGCGCGCTGCTGCTCGACCTCGAGCCGCGCGTCATCAACGGCATCCAGCAGTCGGACGTGCGCGGCCTGTTCAACCCGGAAAACGTCTACGTCAGCAAGGAGGGCGGCGGCGCGGGCAACAACTGGGCGTCCGGCTACTCGCAGGGCGAGAGCGTGCAGGAGACGCTGCTCGACATGATCGGTGGGTGGTTGCGTTTGGTCGGGCGGCGGCGTTTTTTGGGGGGGGGGCGGGGCGTCGCGCGTTTCGTCGCGCTCGGCGGCGGCGAGGCTTCGTTTCGTCGAGCTTTGTTCTTGGTCGCTCGCTCGGTGTGGTCGGTGCCGTCGTGTGTTGTCTCCCCAAGGCAAAGATGTCCCCAGCAGCCAGGCGACCACCACACCCCGCGCCCGTCGTGCCCCGTCCGCTCACGCACACCCCTCCTTCCCCCTCCAACAACAACCAAAAACACGCGCCCGTCCCCCGCGCTGGCCTGCCGGCCTGCCCCCCGCAACCCGACCCCCCTTCTTTCAAAAAAAAACACCAAACGCAAAAAAAACAGACCGCGAGGCCGAGTACTGCGACTCCCTCGAGGGCTTCACCCTCTGCCACTCGATCGCCGGCGGCACGGGCTCCGGCCTGGGGTCCTACCTGCTCGAGCTGCTGTCCGACCGGTGGTCGAAAAAGCTCGCGACCACCTACTCTGTCTTTCCGAATCAGTCCGAATCCAGCGACGTGGTCGTCCAGCCGTACAACTCTTTGCTCACGCTCAAGCGCCTCGCCCTGCACGCGGACGCCGTGGTGGTGCTGGACAACACGGCGCTCGACCGCATCGCGACCGAGCGCCTGCGCCTGGAGAGCGCCACGTTTGCGCAAGTGAATTCTCTCGTGTCTACGGTGATGGCCGCCTCGACCGCGACTCTCCGGTGGCCGGGGCACAGCCACAACGACCTGCTTGGTTTGGTGGCGGGCCTGGTGCCGACGCCGCGGTGCCACTTCTTGCAGGCGGGGTACACGCCGCTGGTGGTGGAGGCGGCGGACGGTGCGGGGGGGAAGGCGGGCGGGGCAGGGGCTGGCGGCGGCGACAAGGCCGCCGGGGGCGCGGGCGGCGGGGGGGCCGGCGGCGGGGCCGGCGGCGGCGGCGACGGAGCCGCAGGCGGCCACCACGTGCGCAAGACCACCGTGCTCGACGTCATGCGCCGCCTCCTCCAGCCCGCCAACCAGATGGTGAGCCCCCACGCCCGCGCGCGCGACCTCGCCTCGGCCCGCTACCTCGCGGCCCTGAGCGTCGTGCGCGGCGACGCCGACCCAAGCCAGGTGCACAAGGCGCTCCAGCGCTTGCGCGAGCGCCGCGCGGCGCCCTTTGTAGAGTGGGGTCCCGCCGGCCTGCAGGTGGCCCTCGCGCGCCGGAGCCCCTACGTCGCCTCGGCGCACCGCGTCTCCGGCCTGCTCTTGGCCAACAGCACGGGCGTCCGGCACCTGTTCAACAAGATTGTCCGCGACTACGACAAGCTGATCGGCGCGCGCAACGAGAGGCGCGCCTTTCTGGACCCATACGCCCAGTTCGCGCCCTTCTCGGACGGCGCCGGCGCCCTGGTGCTGGACGAGTTCGTGGACGCGCGGGACGTGGTCACGGGGCTGTCGGCGGAGTACGCGGCCTGCGAGTCGGCGGACTACCTGCAGAGGAGCGGGCAGTTTTACTAGTGCAAGGGGGGACGGGTGGAGGGATGGGAGGATGGATTTGTGATGGGCGGGGCGCGCTCTCCCGTAGAATTCCGCGGCGGCAACGGCTCTTTCGCCTCGCGTCGTCGGGCCTCTCCCTTCTCTTTTCTGCCGTTCTGTTCCGCGGCGCGCGCGCGTTTGTAAACCGCTCTCGAATCGGTCCGACGCCGTCCCGCGTGAGATCCGGAGGCGCGTGCCGGGAAGAGGGGCGGGAAGGCGGCGCGCGGGGGGAGGTCACTCGCCCCTCTCCTCCTGCTCCTTTTCCTTTTTGCCCCCCCGTTCTCAAGCGCACGAAACAAAGCGTCGAACCTCTCATAACACAAACGGCTCGACACAAAAGATCCGTCACGAAAGTCGTCTTTCACCGCGCGCGCAACAGCACGCCAAGGGTATCTGGTCGCACGCACCCCCACACTCTGCCCCAAACACACAAACGGGGCGTTTGAGTTTCTCTCTCTCCCGAGTCTCTCGCCCCGCACACGTGGCAACGTCCCTCTCTGGGTCTCCGCCCCCCGCGCGCCCCATTCCCAAGCGCCTCTCGAACCCGCGAGCCATCGCACTCGCCCGCACCTCCTCGCCGCAGGGAGGAGGAGGAACGCTGCTTGGCCCCCTGCTTTCTCCGAGACCCAAAACACAGGGTCTTTTTTTTTTTGACTCGCGTCCCCGCGCAGGCCCCTGTGCTGCTCAGGCCGCCCGAGCGCCCGTCTCGCGGCTCGCTCCTGACCCTCGGCGTGGCGACAGTCGCCCGGCGGCAAGGCGCCAAGAACCCGACAGAGAGAGAGATGGCGACGGCGGCGCCGGCGGCGGCAACGGCGGCGACGGCGACGGCGGCGGCGTCCGGCGGCGGGAACGCCGCCCGCCCCTGTCAAACCCAGCAGCAGCAGCAGCAGCAGCACGATCCCGACGCCGACGCGTGCTGGATCTGCCTGGACGGCCCGCGCGAGGGCTCGCCGCTCGTGGCGCCGTGCCAGTGCCCGCGCCTGGTGCACCAGGCGTGCCTCGCCAAGTGGCAGCTCACCTCGGCCGGGAAAAAGTGAGTCGTCGGGGGGCTCTGCTCTTTGTTTTGGCCGCGGGACGCGTCGGGCGGCGGCGGCGCAGAGCCGTCTCTCCTTGTCAACAACCACCACGGCGCCTCCACCTCGTCCGCCGACCTCGCTCACCCACCCGAAACGTCGATACACGCGACCCCCACCCACCAAACATCCTCCCAAAAAAAACAAAAAACAAAAAGCGAGGAGACCCGCTGCCGCTTCTGCGATCGCGCGCTGCCCGACTGGCGGCCCGCGCTCACGCCCGGCGCGCTCAAGCCGGCCGCCTCGGTCATGAGCGTGCGCTACCGCGGCGTCACCCACCGCATCACCTACACCCCGGGGCCCGACGGCCTCGAGCAGTTCCTCGACAAGCTGCGCGCCATCGGCATCAAGGTCGCGTCCGCGTCCCAGGTGACGTTCCTGTGCCGCTCGCCGGACAGCGGAGAGGAGATGGCGCTAAAGGGCCTGGGCGCCTTTGACGCGGCCGCCTACTGCGCGTCGATCACGGCGGCCAAGCGGCTGGCGCGGAAGGAGGCGCGCGCGCGGCAGCAGGCGCAGCAGGCGCAGGCGCAGGCCCGGGACCAGGCGCGGGCGCAGAAGGGCGAGGCGGCGGCGGCGTTTTCGGCGGCGGCGGCGGCGGCGGCGGACGGGCGGCAGCGGGGCGGCGCGCCGGCGGGCGGCGGCCACCAGCCCCGCAGCCCGCGCGTATCGACCGCCTCGACCAGCAGCGCGGCGGCCGCGGCCGCCGTCGCCGACGAGGAGGAGTTTGACGACGAGGAGGACCCGCGCCGCCCGTGCGGCCGCGCGCACCGCTCGTCGTCGTTGGCGTCGGCGTCGGCGTCGTCGGCGTCCTCGGCGTCGGCGTCGGCGTCGGCGTCCTCGGCGTCGGCGTCGGGAGGCGGGCTAGGGTTTGGCGGCGGCGCCGGCGGCTCGCCTCGGGCGGCGCCGCTCGCGTTCCGCGGCCTCGCCGCGCCCGCTGGCGCTCTGGACGAGCTCGCGCGCGCGGCAGCGGCCGGGCAGGCGGGCGGGGGAGACTCTGGGCGGCCCGGGCGCGCCGGCGAGCCGGCGACGACACCGTCGTCGCCCGCCGCCCGGCGCTCGCCGCTCGGCCCCTCGGCCCCATCGGCGGCGTCGTCGAGCGACGGCGGCGTCGCCGGCGACGACCGGGGCGGCAACCCGCTGCAGCGGCTGGCGCGCGGGCTGCGGCTGGCGGTGCTGTCGATGCGGAGGTGGTGAGAGAGAGAAAGCGAAGAGGAAGGGCGGGGCGTTCGGCCTGTGCCCTCTCTCTCCCCCTCTCTCTCTCGGCCCCCCCTCCCCCCTGCAGCGCCCGCCCGTGTCCGCCCCCCCTTTTATGCCCGTTGCGCTCCCTCCCCGCGCCCCCCCCAACCCTGCCACACGCGCAAGCCCCCAACCCGATGGGGCCCACCCGCACCCTGTCTCCTCCGCCCGCCCACCCTTTGACGATGAAAGCATCTCTCCCCATTGATTGTTAATTTTTGATGTTTGATGTTTGATTTTTGATTTTTGGCGTTTGAAGGCTTTGCGGGGCGCGCGCCCCCCCCCCCTACCCCCCCACCACCGTTTCGTTTCCAGCGCCGCCCGCCTTTTTTTTAGAGCCGCGCACTCATCATCCCTAGCACACCCCGCTCAACCCATCTCTCGACCCCGGCCCTAGACGCGCACGCGCACGCCACGCCCGACGCTGCGTGGCGGAAACAACAAAAAGCGTCGCGGCCGGCCGCGCTTTCACTCGTTTTTTTGCGCGTCGGCATGGCCCGCAAACGCGCTCGTACCTCCCTCCTCCGGCAGCACCTGACGCGCCGGTGCGCATTGTCTTTTCCTTCCATGTAAAAACATAGGCCGTTTCGCTATGTCGTCGGCGTCGTTTGCGAGCGGGGCCCGGCGTCGTCGCTCTTCAAGAGGCGGCAGCTCTCCCGTCCTCGGCGTGGCCAACAACCCGGCTCGACGCCCCGAAGTCACATGTCGCATTGACCGCACGCGCGCCACCCTAAGGTAGACGCTCCTCATAATCCTCCCGCGTCCCGTGTTCTTTTGTTCCGGGAGCAGGCCTTTTCCCTCGCTCCCCGCCCGCCCGATTGTGCGCTTGCCCAAAGAGCAGCGGCATCGTAAACGTCCTCGGCGCGCTCACGGGAGCAGACCGCTGCTGAGCGCGCGCGCGCGACGTGGCGTCGACAGAAGGCTAGCTCGCTCTCTCCTCTCTCGCACGCGCGGCGCCGCCCGGCAACGACGAGGACGAGGGCGAGAAAGACGACCCACGGTGCGCGCCTCGGCGCCCTCGCGCGCCGTCGCCGGCGACGACGACGAGGCAGGGGAAGACCGCCCTCTTTGAATGGGCTCGTTCTCCTGGCTAGCCGCGGCCAGCGGCTTCGCGGCCAGCTACTTCAACAGCAAGTTCATTGAGGAGAGGTGAGAGGTCCGCCGCCGCCGCCGCGCACGCGCACCAATCAACACGCCGTCGGCTGCTGATGCTGCCGGGCCGCGCCGTCGCACGCGCCGTTGTGGCCTGCCTTGAATCTGCGGCAGCCGCGAGGGGGGACTATTTGCGCGCATGCGCCATTGATCGAGCGCCCCCGGCCACTTGTACCGGGCGGGCGCAACAAAACAGACCAAAGCGGAGTAAACAGGCGGCGCCCAAACTCAAAGACGCAAAAGACCGAAACAACGCCGACGCCCCCC
>Ga0105055_10000364_pt1 | contig 68000 bp, 61 predicted proteins | sample BON03_FD_78090 | JGI IMG/M metagenome (GOLD analysis project Ga0105055, IMG submission 78090) | Freshwater microbial communities from Lake Bonney liftoff mats and glacier meltwater in Antarctica - BON-03 | ecosystem: Environmental > Aquatic > Freshwater > Ice > Glacier meltwater | place: Lake... | reverse complement strand
TTGCCGGTGTGCATGGCACGCCTGCCGGCGGCAGGGCGCCAGCCGTGGATGCATCGCCGCCCGCCCCGTGCTACCACCCGGCCATGAACCCCACGCTTCGTCTCGGCCTTGGTGCCTTTGCCCTTTTTCTGGCCTGCATTCCGCTCGCCAACTGGCTGATCGGCAATGTCGGCACCGTCTGCGTGCCGAACGGCCCCTGCCTTATTCCCGTGGCGCCCGGCCTCATGGCTCCCTCCGGCGTGCTGATGATCGGTGCGGCGCTGGTGCTGCGCGACATCGTGCAGCGGACGCTCGGGATACCCTGGGCGCTGGCCGCCATCGCCATCGGCGCCTTCCTGTCCCTGGCGATCGCCCCACCCGCCCTGGTGCTGGCCTCGGGCGTGGCCTTCCTGATCAGCGAGCTGGCCGATTTCGCCGTGTATACACCGCTGCAGCGCCGGCGCCTGTTGCTGGCCGTGATTGCCTCGTCGCTGGTCGGGCTGGTTGTTGACTCGGTGGTGTTCCTCTCGCTCGCCTTCGGCAGCCTCGACTATCTGGCCGGTCAGGTGGTGGGCAAGACCTGGGCCGTGCTGATCGCCTTCCCGCTGGTGCGCCTGGTGCGCCGGGTGACCCCCCAGCCCACCTGATGCGCACCGCGGATTTCGATTTCCACCTGCCGGACGACCGCATCGCGCAGCATCTGGCGAACCCGCGCGACAGCGCCCGGCTGTTGCACGTCTGCGGCACGGCGCTGCACGACCGTATTGTCGCCGACCTACCCAGCCTGCTGCGCCCTGGCGACCTGATGGTGGCCAACGACACGCGCGTAATCCCCGCGCAACTGACCGCCCGGCGTGGCGAGGCCCGCATCGGCATCACGCTCGACCGGCCTGACCACGCGGGGGTCGGGCACGCGGGGGACTGGCACGCGGGGGACTGGCACGCCCTGGCCCGCAACGCGCGCCGCCTGCGGGAAGGGGATGTGCTGCAATTCGAGGGGGATAGCGAACTACGTGCCACCGTCATGCGCGGCAACCAAGGCGGCGCGGTGCTGCTCCGCTTCAATCTTGCGGGCGATGCCTTTGGCCGCGCACTGCACCAAGCCGGCGCCCTCGCCCTGCCCCCCTACATCGCTCGGCCGCACGGCATCACCGCGCAGGATCGGGAGGATTACCAGACCATCTTCGCCGCCCACCCCGGCGCCGTCGCCGCCCCCACCGCCGGCCTGCACTTCACCCCCGCCTTGCTCAACCGCCTGGCCACGCACGGTATCGGGCGGGCCACCGTCACCCTGCATGTCGGCGCCGGCACCTTCCTGCCGATGCGGACCGAAGCAGTGGAGGAGCATCACATGCACGCCGAACGCGGCAGCATCTCCGCTGCCACGGCGGCGGCCATCAATACAGCCCGGGCCGCGGGCGGGCGGATTCTCGCGGTGGGGACCACCACCTTGCGCCTGCTGGAAACCGCGACCGGACCCGACGGCAGTACCGCGCCATTCAATGGCGAGACCGACATCTTCATCACCCCGGGCACGCCTGTCCGTGGCGCCGACCTGCTCCTGACCAACCTTCACCTGCCGCGCTCCACGCTGTTCATGCTGGTCTGCGCCTTCGCCGGCACCGAGCGGATGAAGACGGCCTATGCCCATGCCATTGCGACAGGCTACCGCTTCTACTCCTACGGCGACGCCACCCTCCTGGAGCGGCAGCCGCAATGACCCTTACCTGGAGCCTCGCCGGAAGCGATGGGCCCGCCCGGGCGGGCGTGCTGAATACGGCCCATGGCGCGGTGCAAACGCCCGTGTTCATGCCGGTCGGCACCGCCGGCACGGTCAAGGCCATGACCGCCGATGCCGTGCGCAGCACCGGCGCCGGAATTGTGCTCGGCAACACCTACCACCTCATGCTGCGCCCCGGCGCCGAGCGGGTGGCCGCCATGGGCGGGTTGCACCGCATGATGGACTGGCCCGGGCCGATCCTGACCGATTCCGGCGGTTTCCAGGTCATGTCGCTGGCCAAGCTGCGCAAGCTCGACGCCGATGGTGTCACCTTCCAGTCCCATCTCGACGGCAGCCGCCACCGCCTCACCCCGGAGCGTTCGATCGACATCCAGCACAAGCTGGACGCCACCATCTCCATGGTGCTGGACGAATGCACTCCCTTCCCGGCCACGCCGGAGCAGGCGCGCGAGTCCATGGAGTTGTCGCTGCGTTGGGCTACCCGTTCGCAGGAGGCTTTCGTGCCGCGCGAGGGCTACGGGTTGTTCGGTATCGTCCAGGGCAGCACCTATCCCGACCTGCGAAAACGCAGCGCCAACGCACTGGTCCAGCAGGATTTCGCTGGTCTTGCCATCGGCGGCCTCGCGGTCGGCGAGGGGCAGGAGATGATGTTCTCCGTGCTCGACAGCACCGTGCCGCATCTGCCCGCCGACCGGCCGCGCTACCTCATGGGCGTCGGCACGCCGGATGACCTGCTGGGCGCGGTGGCACGCGGCATCGACATGTTCGACTGCGTGATGCCCACCCGCGCCGGGCGCACCGCGCGCGCTTATACCAGTCGCGGCGTGTTCAACTTGCGCAACGCCCGCTTCGCCGCCGACGACGGCGCGCTGGACCCTGGCTGCCCCTGCCCCGCTTGCACACGCCATGGCCGCGCCTACTTGCATCACCTGTTCCGCTGTTCGGAGATGCTGGGGCCGATGCTGCTCACCTGGCATAACCTCACCTACTACCAGGGCCTGATGCAGGGCATGCGCGCCGCCATCCTGCACGGTCGGCTGGACGCATTTGCCGCCGAAACCCGCGCGGGCTGGCAGTTCGGAGACGGATTATCATGAGCCATAACCTCTCCGGCCTGACCCAACTCGGCCGACACACCAGTCTGCCCGAGTCCCCGGAAGCGGCAGTACTGGAGCGCGTGGCCAACCCCTCGCCGGGCGCGCAGTACCTCATCCGCTTCACCTGCCCTGAGTTCACCTCGCTCTGCCCGCTCACCGGCCAGCCCGATTTCGCGCATATCGTGCTCGACTACGTGCCGGGCGAGTGGATCGTGGAGAGTAAGTCGCTGAAGCTCTACCTCGGCGCCTTCCGTAACCACGGCGCCTTCCACGAGGCCTGCACCATGGCGATTGCCGCCCGCCTGGTGGCACTGCTGGACCCGGCATGGCTGCGCATTGGCGCCTACTGGTATCCGCGCGGCGGCATTCCCATCGACGTGTTCTGGCAGTCGGGCGCGCCGCCGGCCGGGGTTTGGGTGCCCGACCAGGGCGTGCCCAGCTATCGCGGACGGGGATAGATGGCGGCAGCCCTCGCCGAGGCGATCCGCGCCCGCGCCCTGGACCTGGGCTTTGACGCTGTCGGCTTCGCGCGGGCTGAACTGGGGCCCGAGGCCCGCACCAGGCTGCGCGATTTCCTGGCCGCCGGCCAGCATGGCACCATGGGCTGGCTCGCCTCTCGCGCCGATAAGCGCAGCCACCCCCAGGCGCTATGGCCGGAGGCGCGCAGCGTCGTCTGCCTCGGCCTCAGCTACGCGCCGGATGGGGACCCGCTGGCCAATCTCGCCCATCCCGCGGTCGGCAACATCTCCGTCTATGCCCGCAACCGCGACTATCACGACGTGGTGAAGGGCATGCTGAAGCACCTCGCCCAGTTCATCGTGGCGCGCGGCGCGGGAGAAGTGAAGGTGTTCGTGGACACCGCGCCCGTCATGGAAAAGCCGCTCGCCGCCCGTGCCGGGGTGGGATGGCAGGGCAAGCACACCAATCTGGTCTCGCGCCAGCACGGCTCCTGGCTATTCCTCGGCGAGATCTACACGACACTCGATTTGCCAGCCGACGAGGCCCACAGCGACCGCTGCGGCACCTGCACGCGCTGCCTCGCCGCTTGCCCGACCGACGCATTCCCCGCACCGTACCGGCTGGATGCCACGCGTTGCATCTCGTATCTCACCATCGAACATGACGGCCCGATCCCCGAGGCACTGCGTCCGGCGATGGGCAACCGCATCTATGGCTGCGACGACTGCCTGGCCGTCTGCCCGTGGAACCGCTTCGCCCAGCAGTCACGGCATCTGAAGCTGCGGGCCCGCGAAGAGTTGCGTGCACCGGCCCTGGGCGACCTGGCGGCGCTCGACGACGCGGGGTTCCGCCGCCTGTTCGCCGGCTCGCCGGTCAAGCGCATCGGCCGCAATCGATTCGTGCGCAACGTGCTGATCGCCATCGGCAACAGTGCGGACCCGTCGCTCGCACCCGACGCGCAGGCATTGTGCGCCGATGCCGACCCGGTGGTGGCAGAGGCGGCACAATGGGCGCTGGCGCGGCTGGCTGGATGAGCTACCTGGTAAAGCGCAGCTTCAGCCTCGCCGGCCACCGCACCAGCGTGGCGCTGGAGGCGGAGTTCTGGCAGGCGCTTGAACAACTGGCGGTCCTGCAGTCGCGCAGCCTGTCCAGCCTGGTCAGCGAACTCGACGGCGACCGGTCGCCCGACCGGCCGCTGGCCTCGGTGCTGCGGGTGCATGCCCTGCGCCACGGGCGATAGCGTCGTTTCTGGCGAATATGGCACCACGGGCGCGGCAACGGCGCGCGACGTTAACGACCACGCAACCATTTCCCCGACTTAATGGTTGCAGCGGCAACGTGCCGCTTGACGCATGCGTTCGCGGCGCCAGGGAAAACCCAGGGACCCCCCCCCAATGCCAAAGCTCCACCCCATGCCGAAACCAAAGTCACTTCGCCACCCCCGCCGCGCCGCCCCGCCGCCGCATCCGCGCGACCCGGCTGCCGCCAGCCCGCTCGTGCTGTGCGATCATTTGATCGCCCTGGCCCAGGAAGCCGAGCGGGCCGGCTATCCCGCGACAGCCGGCCGCCTCGTCAGCCTGGTGGACGGCATGTTCGAGGAACGGCCGGGCGCTGGCTAGCGGATCGGGCGCGGCAGCGCCCCTGATGCCTCAGGCGCGCTGGATCAGTTCGATCTTGTAGCCGTCCGGGTCCTCGACGAAGGCGATGACCGTGGTGCCGAACTTCACCGGGCCGGGCTCGCGGGTGATCTTGGCGCCGGCAGCGCGCAGCTTCTCGCAGGCCGCATAGACATGGGGCATGCCGATGGCGAGGTGGCCGAAGCCGGTGCCGAGATCGTATTTGTCCACGCCGTAGTTGTAGGTCAGTTCCAGTTCGGTCTGGTCCGGCCGGTCGGCGTAGCCAAGGAAGGCCAGGGTGTATTTGCCGTCCGGCACATCGCGCCGGCGCAGTTCGGTCATGCCGAACAGATCGCAGTAGAACTTCACACTGCGATCCAGGTCGCCGACGCGCAGCATGGTATGCAGGTAGCGATAGTTATCCGCCATGATTATTCTCCTGTAGGAATGGGTTGACTGGGATGGAAGCCCAGCAGGAACAGTCCCGTCGAGTCGGCAAGCGCAATGGCGAGGTCGCGCTCGGCCAACATGGTGCCGTCGGCTTCGAATGCCACGCCGCGCAGCCCCGCGGCCGCAGCGCCACGGATAGTCTCGGCACCGATCGTCGGCAGGTCGGCGCGCCGGTCTTGGCCGGGTTTCACGAGCTTGACCAGCACGCCGCCGGCACCCTCGCGCTTCAGCGGGCCGCAGCGGGCGAGCATGGCGTCGGTGCCTTCGATTGCCTCAACCGCCAGCACCAGGCCGAGTTGCACGACGCAGCCCTGACCGACATCCAGCTGGCCGAGCCGTTGCGCGACCGCGACCCCGCGAGCGATATCGGCCAACGCCTGGGCGTCCGGGCGGGCCTGACTCAACAGGCCCCTCGGGCCCAACGCCTCGCGCAGCACGTCGTGGGCACCGAGGACATTAAAGCCGAGTTCGCCCAGCACCTTGATAACCGCGCGCAACAACCCGTCATCCCCGGCGAAGGCGGCGCGGCCGATGCGCGCGAGGATCTTCGCCCCCTCGGCGTCTGGCCGCAGGTCGAAGAAGCCGGGGCGGCGCACCGTGCCCACCAGCACCAGGTCGCGTACGTCATGGGCGCGAAGCTGTTCGAGGATGCGCCCGCACGCGCCGATGCGGGCCATCGCGTGCGGATAGGCGCCGAGTGCCGCAGCCTGGGCGAAGCCCTCAAGGCCCAGGATGAACACCTCGCGCCCGGCCGCACGCGCGGCCGCAGCCACGCGCAAGGGCATCGGGCCGCCTCCGGCAATGATGCCCAAAGCCCCGCGCGAGTCGGAGTTGCCTGCCATTTCCCCCGCTTCCTGCCGCAAGCCCTGGCTTCGCGCCAGCCCTTGTGCATTTGTCCCCTGCGAATTCACCCCCTTCGTGCCCTCGGTCCGCAGGTTGACGCGGCACGGGGCAGTTGCCACGGTCAGATCGGCACCGCACCGCATCGGAAACCATGAACGCCCTGCTCGCTTCCCCGGCCATCGCCACGTTTCGCGCCCTCCTGCCCGGCATTGCATTGTGCGTGGTGGTCACCGCCGTCGCGGCCGGCATGGCGCGGATCGAGGGCATGCTGTTCGGCCGGGTGTGGATCGAGACGCTGGTGATCGCCATTCTGCTCGGCACGGTAATCCGCAGCCTGTGGACGCCGCCCAAGGCGATGCAGGCCGGCATCGCCTATTCCGGCAAGCAGTTGCTGGAGTTCGCGGTGGTGCTGCTGGGCGCCTCGATCAGCGGCGCCACCATCCTGGCGGCCGGTCCCGTGCTGCTGGTGAGCATCGCCATCGTGGTGGTGGCGTCGCTGTCGGTCAGCTTCGCGATCGGCCGGGCACTGGGCCTGCCGTGGCGCATGGCAACGCTGATCGCCTGCGGCAACGCCATCTGCGGCAACTCGGCGATCGCCGCAGTGGCGCCGGTGATCGGCGCGAGTTCGGCCGACGTCGCCGCCTCCATCGCCTTCACCGCGGTGCTCGGCGTGGTCACGGTGCTGACCCTGCCGCTGATCGGCGAAGCGCTGGGCATGTCGCTGGTGCAGTATGGCACGCTGGCCGGCATGACCGTCTATGCCGTGCCGCAGGTGCTGGCGGCCACGGTGCCAGTAGGGGCGCTGGCCGCGCAGGTAGGCACGCTGGTGAAGCTGGTGCGCGTGCTGATGCTCGGGCCCGTGATGCTGGTGCTGTCGATCATGACCCATCGCGCCGGGGCGGATGGCAAGCGGACCGGGATGAGCTTCGGCAAGATGGTGCCCTGGTTCATCACCGGCTTCCTGGCGATGATCATTGTGCGTTCGCTGGGGCTGATCCCGGAGATGCTAATCGGCCCGATCGGCTTCGTCGCCGGCGCGCTGACCACGCTGGCTATGGCGGCACTCGGCCTGGGGGTGGATGTGCGCGTGGTGGCGCGCTCGGGCCTGCAGGTGACGGCGGCGGTGACCGGGTCGCTCGTGACGCTGATCCTGATCAGCGTGGCCCTGATCTTCCTTCTCGGCGTGAGCTGAGGCGCGCTGCACCGGTTCGTCCCCCTGTGGCGTTGGCGACGATCGAAAGGATGGCAAAGCGGGCCGTTTCTGTATGATGCTCGCCAACGAACAATTTCCGCAGGGGGCTTAACATGAACGATCCGTCGCGCGCCGGCATGGGCCGGCTGACCCGTCGCACCGCCCTGGTGGCAGGTGCCGCCACACTGGCCGCCCCGCTCGCCGCCCCACGCATCGGCGGCGCACAGCCGGCGGCGGTGAAGGTGGGCGTCATCCATCCGGTCACCGGCGCACTCGCCTTCTCCGGCTCGCAGTGCCGCCTGGGCGCCACCATGGCGATCGCCGACATCAATGGCGCGGGCGGCATCAAGGCGATGGGCGGGGCGAGGCTTGAGGCGCTGCTGGGCGATGCCCAGGGGCGCGCCGAGATTGCCGCGAGCTTGGTCGACCAGATGGCCGAGGCTGGCGCCTCGGGCTTCACCGGCTGCTTCGCCTCGCCGCTCGGGCTGGCCGCCACCACGGCGGCGGCCAAATACAACATCCCGTTCTCGATCGACTCGGGCATCGTCGATGCGATCACCGGGCGTGGGCTGAAGAATGTATTCCGGCTGTTCCCCAGCCTGTCGATGACCATCGGCGGCGCGATGCCGGCGCTGGATTCGATCAACAAGACAGCAGGTTCACCCGCCAAAACAGCGGTGATCGTGCACGAGGACGGCGAGTTCGGCACCAACACCGCCAAGCAGCAGGCCGCCGCCCTCGGCGCCATCGGCATCAAGGCACTGGAGTTGATGCCGCACGCCACACCAACCCGCGACTTCACCAACATCGTCTTGAAGATCAAGGCGTTGAAGCCCGACCTGGTGATGATCACCAACTACCAGAACGAGTATGTGCTGCTGTCGCGCACCCTGGTGCAGCAGCGGGTGGACCTGGTGGGCACCTATTCGATCCTCGGCGGCGGCTTCAACCTGAAATTCGCCAAGGAGGCGCCGACGGTCGCCGAGAACATGATCGACTTCAACCACTGGTACAGCGTGAAGGACCCGCGCTCGGCCGCCTTCCGCAAGCGGGTGGAGGACGGCGGTAACATCATCACCTTCGAGGTGATCTTCGGCTACTTCGCCATCAAGCTGCTGGCCGACGCCTGGGAGCGTGCCGGGACCGCCGACAAGGAGAAGACGATCGAGGCGCTGAACACCTCCACCTTCAGCGACCACTTCATGCCGTATGGCCCGACGAAGTTCGTCGGCGGCCAGAACCAGGGCAGCCAGGCGGTGGCACTGCAGATCCAGAAGGGCAACATGGAGGTGATCTGGCCGGAGGCGTTTGCCAGCAAGCCGGCGGTGTTCCCGCGGCCAAAAGGTTGAAAGACCGGCAGACAGCGCCTGGCCCTCTCTCCCGCGCCGCGGGGGAGGATACGGGCGGGAGCATGCCGCCCGTGCCATGAACGCCGAAATCCTCGCCGCCGCGCTGATCAACGGCTTGCTGACCGGTGCCGTGTACGCGCTCGTGGCACTCGGCCTCACGCTGATCTACGGCGTGCTGCACATCGTGAACTTTGCCCACGGCTCGCTGCTGATGGTGGGGATGTTCGCGGCCTACATGATGGCGACGCAGGCAGGGATCGATCCTTATCTGGGTCTGCCGCTGGTCGCCGCCTTCATGGGCGCGGTGGGCTGGGGGCTCTACCGCTTCGTCATCGGGCCGGTGTCGCGCGGCGAGGACCGGGCGATCCTGCTGGCAACGCTGGGGCTGGCGGTGGTGCTCGACAACCTGGCCCTGGTGCTGTTCACCGGCGACACGCGCCAGCTTGAAACCGACCTGACCTTCTCCATGGTGGAAGTGGGGCCGCTGCTGCTGTCGGTGCCGCGGCTGATTTCCTTCGGCGTGGCGCTGGCGCTGGCAGCCCTGCTGTGGGCCTTCATGGCGCTGACCGATACGGGCCGGGCGATCCGCGCCGTAGCCAAGGAACCGGAGGGCGCCAAGCTGATGGGCATCCGGCCCGACCGGATTTTCGCGCTCGCTTATGGGATTGGCATCGCCTGCCTCGGAGCGGCCGCATGCCTGCTGCTGCCGAGCTTCTATGTGTCGCCCTATGTCGGCAATGTCTTTGTTCTTGTTGCTTTCACCATCGTGGTACTGGGGGGAATGGGCAGTTTCCCCGGCGCCATGGTGGGCGGGCTGCTGATTGGGGTGACCGAGAGCCTGGGCGGGCTGTACCTGGGCGAGAGCCTGGGGCCGATCGGGATCTCGGCGGTGTTCATCGCGGTGTTGCTGCTGCGGCCGACCGGGCTGTTCGGGGCGGTACGATGACGCGCTTCGCCCTGGAAACGGCTGCCGCCAGCCGCCATGTGCCAGATCATCAACTCGGGCGGATGAGGGGGAATGATGATGGAAGGTTTCCATCCCTTTGCGTCGGCGCTCTACCTCACCATCCTGGCCGCGGCGCTGATCGTCGGCGTGGTGGGCCGGCGGCGGCTAAACTGGCCGGGACGTGGCTCCCGGCCGGGAGAGATGGCGCGGCTGGAGGGGCATCTGCGACAGGCGGTGCTGGACCCGGCGGCGCGCGAACGGCTGGTGCGCGACGCGATGCGGGTAACCGGCGGCGACCGGATGGCGGCGCTGCGCAAGGTTCTGGCCGATATCGAGCGCGACAACGACCGCTACCGCTGACGACCACGGCCGGGAGAACCGACGGTGTCTAGGCATCGCCGGCTGCTCCCCTGGCTGGCTTTCGCGGTGCTGCTGGCGTTGCCCTTCAGCTTCGGCTCGCAGTTCCTGGTGAACCTGGCGATGCTGACGGCGATGTCGGCCTTTCTGGGCCAGGCTTGGAACATCGCCGGCGGCTTCGGCGGGCTGACCAGCTTCGGGCACACCGTGTTCTTCGGCATCGGCGCCTATTCGGCGGCGATCCTGGCCACACGCTACGGCATTTCCGCCTGGTTCGCGCTGCCGCTGGCCTTTGGGCTCGGCGCGGCGGTGGGCGCGGTGATCGGCTTCGCCTCGTTCCGCGCGGGGCTGCGCGGGTCGTATTTCGCGCTGGTGACGCTGGCCTTTGCGGAGGCGTTCCGGGTGCTGGCGACCGCCAGCGAGTTCACCCGCGGCGGCCAGGGCATCAACGTGCCGCTCGATCTCGGGCTGGCTTCGTTTCAGTTCGCCGACCGGCGGGCGACCTATGTGGTGATCGTGGCGCTGCTGGTGCTGGCGATGGGTGTCGCGGCCTGGCTGCGGCGCTCGCGCTTCGGGGCACGGCTGGTGGCAGTGCGCGAGAACGAGGATGCGGCGGCCGCGCTCGGGATCGACATCGTGCGCACCAAGACGGCGGCGTTCGCGTTGTCGGGCGGGCTCGCGGCGCTGGGGGGCGTGGTCTATTGCCAGACCTACCTGTTCGTGGACCCGCTGATCGCCTTCGGGGTGGAGCGCAGCGTGGAGATGCTGCTGGTGGCGATGATCGGCGGTGCCGGCACGGTGTGGGGGCCGGTGCTGGGCGGGCTGGCGCTGCACCTGGTGGCCGACACGGCGCGCAGCTTCATCATTACGCCGGGTTTCGCGCCAATGCTCTACGGCGTGATGCTGCTGGTGATCGTCGGCCTGCTGCCTGGCGGGATTGCCAGCCTGCGCGGGAGGTTCCGGCGTGCTTGAGGTCCGCGCCCTGTCCAAGCGCTTCGGCGGGTTGCAGGCGGTGCGCGACGTGGCGCTCGACGTGCCGGAGGGTTCGATCACCGCGCTGATCGGGCCGAACGGGGCGGGCAAGACCACCACCTTCGCCATGATCGCCGGGTTCATCCGCCCGGATTCGGGGAGCGTGCGGTTCCTGGGCCAGGACGTTACCGGCATGCGGCCGGACCGGATCGCCGCACTGGGCATGGTACGCACGTTCCAGATCACCCAACCCTTCGCCGGGCTGTCGGTGATGGAAAACATCCGCATCGGTGCCTTCCTGCGCGATGCCAATCCGGGCGCCGCCGAGGCCAAGGCGCGCGCGGTCGGTGTCCGGCTGGGCCTGGGGCCAATGCTCGACCGGCCGGCGGCGACGCTGACGGTGGCTGGGCGCAAGCGGCTGGAGGTGGCCCGCGCCCTGGCCACCCAGCCGCGCCTGTTGCTGCTGGACGAGGTGATGGCCGGGCTGAACCCCTCCGAGCTTGGCGAGATCGTGGCGATGATCCGCACGGTGCGCGACAGCGGGGTCACCGTATTGCTGATCGAGCACATCATGGCCGCCGTCGCCGCCCTGGCCGACGATGTCCATGTACTGGCCGGCGGGGCGCTCATCGCCCAGGGCACGCCGAAGGACATTGCGGCGAACCCGGCGGTGGTGGAGGCCTATCTGGGCCATGGCGCGGCGGCGCGGATGGCGCAAGCTGGCAAAGCACCGGACGGCGCGCATGCTTGAGGTGAGTGACCTGCACGCCGGATACGGGCCGTTCGAGGTGCTGCACGGCGTCTCGCTGGCGGTGGCGGCGGGCGAGATCGTGGCAGTGCTCGGCGCCAACGGCGTGGGCAAGACCACGCTGAACCGGGCCCTTTCCGGCGTGATCCCGGCGCGCGGCGGCAGCATCCGCTTCGATGGGCAGGATATCACCGGCGCCGGCTACGACATGATCGTGCGCGCCGGGCTGATCCATGTGCCCGAGGGAAGGCGGATATTCCCCAACCTGTCGGTGCGCGACAACCTGCTGCTCGGTGCCTGGCTGCGGGCGCGGGGGCCCAGCGGCCGGGCCGAGCGGGCGCGCAGCCTGGAGCAGGTGCTGGACCTGTTTCCCCGCCTGCGCGAGCGCCTGGGCCAGTTCGCCGGTTCGATGAGCGGCGGGGAGCAGCAGATGCTGGCAATCGGGCGCGGCCTGATGGCGCAGCCGCGGCTGCTGATCCTGGACGAACCCTCGCTCGGCCTGTCGCCGCTGCTGACCGAGGAGGTGTTCGCCCTGATCGCGCGGCTGCACGAAGGCGGCATGTCGATCCTGCTGGTGGAGCAGAACGTGGTGCAGTCGCTGGCCATTGCACAGCGTGCCTACGTGGTCGAGCATGGTCGAATCGCCTTGTCCGGCGACGCCGCCACGCTTGCCGACGACCCGCGCCTGCGCGCTGCTTATCTTGGATTGTGAGGAACCCCTGATGGACTTGTCGTTCGATCCCAATGCCCTGCCGTTCGATGCTGATGCGATGCTGGAGGGCCTGCGTCTATGGGTGGAGTGCGAGAGCCCCACTTTCGACGCCGCCGCGGTGGAGCGCATGCTCGACCTCGCCTCGCGCGATCTGATGGTGGCCGGCGCGCGCATCGAGCGCATCCCCGGCCGGATGGGCTTCGCGGGCTGCCTGCGCGCCACCTTCCCGCACGCCAGCACCGAGCCGGGCATCCTGGTGATGGGCCACATGGACACGGTGCATCCGGTCGGCACCCTGGCCAAGCTGCCGTTCCGCCGCGAGGGCGAGCGCGCCTATGGCCCGGCGATCCAGGACATGAAGGGCGGCAATTACCTGTCGCTGGAGGCGATCCGCCAGCTTGCCCGCGCCGGGATCGCCACCAAGCTGCCGGTCACCGTGCTGTTCACGCCGGACGAGGAGGTCGGCAGCCCCTCCACCCGCGACGTGATCGAGGCCGAGGCGGCTCGGCACAAATACGTGCTGGTGCCCGAGCCAGGCCGCCCGGACGGCGGCGTGGTGACCGGACGCTACGCCATTGCCCGCTTCAACCTGGAGTCGACCGGCCGGCCGAGCCATGCCGGCTCGCGCCCTGGCGAAGGGCGCAGCGCCATCCGCGAGATGGCGCGCCAGCTGATCGCCATTGAGGATATGACCACGGCGGACTGCACCTTCAGCGTGGGCGTGATCAACGGCGGCACCTGGGTGAACTGCGTCACCACCACCTGCACCGGCGAGGCGTTGTCGATGGCCAAGCGGCAGGAGGACCTGGACCGCGGCGTGGAGGCGATGCTCGCCCTACGTGCGGCCGGCAACGACGTGCAGTTCAAGGTGACCCGCGGCGTGACCCGCCCGGTGTGGGAGGCCGACGCCAAGGTGATCGCCCTGTACGAGCATGCGCGGCGCATCGCCAACCGCATCGGCTTCGACATCACCCACCAGAGCAGCGGCGGCGGCTCGGACGGCAACTTCACCGGGGCGATGGGCATCACCACGCTGGACGGGCTGGGCGTGCAGGGCGCCGGGGCGCACACGCTGGAAGAGCATATCGAGGTCGCCAGCCTGGCGCGCCGCGGCAAGCTGATGGCGGGGCTGCTGGCCAGCCTCGAATAGCACGCGCGGGGGGCTGAGACCGCCTGGGGCCACACCGTTCGGCATGGGCTGAACGGTGTGGCTTAGCCCACCATCGCCATACTCCAGTCATGAATATGCGTCATTGTCCAAGACGACGAGAAACAGCGAGGCCGCGCCATTCGTATCGCCCGCCATTCATTCCTCGGGGCGCGCAAGATGTGCCCTTCGCTGAATTTGCATGCGATTGTTTTGAAGGAGCCGGTCATTCGCCTGAACGACAGTCTGGCGCCGGGCGCGATTGGCGAGCACGTGACGACTTCCCCTCTCGGCAGCACGGCGCCCCTTGGTGGCGGAGGCGCGCGCGGACCGGCGCGCCAGCGTGCGCTCGTCGACATCATTGCACTGGCCGTGCTCGGCGCCACGCTCGCCTTTGTGCTGGTGACGGTGGTTTCCTCGCCGCTGAAGGACGATATCGCCTGGCTGCTCTGGGTCGCCCGGAAATGGCTCGGCGGACGCGAACTTTATGTCGACCTGGTGGAGGTCAATCCGCCTTTCGTCGTCTGGCTGTATGCCATCCCGGCGGGCGTCGCCATGTGGCTCGACCTGGCGCCCCGCATGGTGTCCAGCCCGTTCTTTGCGCTGATCCTACTCGGCAACGCCTGGTGGACGGCGTCGCTGCTGCAGGGACGCGCGCCGATCGCCGGGCGGCGTATCCCGGTGTTCAGCGTGATCGGCACCCTGCTGCTGCTGCTGCCCGGCGTGGAATTCGGCCAGCGCGAGCACCTGCTTGCCGCCGCGGTGCTGCCCTATATCGCCCTGTTCGTGCGCGCACTCGCGGGCGAACGGGAACCGCGAACCCACGGCGCATTCGCCGGCGCGGTCGCAGCGCTCGGCTGTGCCATGAAGCCCAGCTACGCCCTGGCGCTCGTACTGCTGGAGGTGATCGGCGTGCTTCGCGGCCAGCGCCGCCTGCGTGCGGCCCCGGTCGCCTTCGTGGTCACCACCGGGTTGTACGGCCTGACCGTGCTCGCAATCGAGCCGGATTTCCTTACCAGGGCGGTGCCGCTGGCGCTGGCGCTGTATGGCGGCACCGACACGCCGCTCTGGGATATCCTGCTGGAAAGCCGGTCTCTGCTGCTGGGCCAGGCGGTGGCGCTGATGCTGTGCTGGCGGAGCGAGGCGATCTTGGGCCGGCACTCGACGTTCCTGCGCGACCTGTTCCTGGCCCTCGTCGCGTTCGGGGCCGCCTGCACGGTGCTTTTCGTGATGCAGGGGAAGGATTGGTTCTACCACAGCCTGCCGGCGATGACGGTCACTGTGCTGGCACTGGTGCTGTGGCTGGTGGTGGCGCTGAAGGCCCAGGCCGGAACACTGACGGCCACAGGGCTGCCCGCCCTGCCGTGGCGCCGGCTCTACGCGCCGCTGTCGCTGACGCTGGTTGCCCTGCTGGTCTTCAGCGTGGCCGATGTGCAGCGCCTGCGTTCCTGGGTGGCGGCCGCCACGACCCCCACCCTTTCCACCGAGATTCGGCTGGTGAAGCTGATCGAGCGCGAGAAGGCGCACACCTATGTCGCCTTTTCCGAATGGATCGGCCTCGGATTTCCCGTGGTGAACGACAGCGGCGTGTCCTGGGCATCGCGTTTCGACTCGATGTGGGCGTTGAAGGGCGAGATCTGGAAGGCTCGCCAGGACGGCCGCGCCCCCGCCGACTGGCCGATCCGGCGCTGGGTGGCACGGGACTTCGTGGCGGGATGCCCGGACATCGCGGTGGTCGATACCCGCCAGGGGATCAACTATGTGGCGGTGCTGGCGGCGTCGGACGAAGATTTCGCACAGGCCTGGTCGCAGTACCATGAGATCGCCGCCTTCGAGGGACTGGTTGTGTTCAAGCGCGACTCGTTCGGCTGCGAGGACGAACCGCTGCCGCTGGGCCGCTCGCCCCAGGCCGCGATGGCCCCGGGAGATTAACCAACGGCCGCCCCCTCCCGGACCAGAGAAGGGGGCGCCGGGTCAGACGGTCACCGTGGCCAGTTCCGGCAGGGCGCGGGCCCAGGCGCGCAGGCCGTCGTCGAACGAGGACAGCCGGAAGAACTCGTTGGGCGCGTGGATGTTCTCGTCGGCGATGGCGTAGCTGAGCATCACCGTCTCCAGGCCCAATTGCTGCTTGACCATGGCCGAGATCGGCAATGTGCCGCCGACGCCGACGCGCAGCGGCTTGCGGCCGTGCACCTGCTCGATCACCCGCTCGACGGCGGCGAGGAACCGGTCGTCCTCCGGCACCGCGTAGGCCGGCGTGCCGTCGCGCGAGCGCATCACCTCCAGGCTGGCCCAGGACGGGCAGTGGGCGCGCAGATGCGCCTCCATTGCGTCGCCGGCCGCGCGCGGGTCCTGGCCGGGGCCGAGACGGCAGGTGAGCTTGGCACTGGCGGTAGCCGGGATCACCGTCTTGCCGCCGACGCCCTGGTAGCCGCCGGTGATGCCGTTCACCTCCACCGTGGGGCGCAGCCACAGCGATTCCAGCAGGCGAACGCCGGGCTCGATCGCCCCTGGCGTGGCGCCGATCTCGGCGAAGAACTTTTCTTCATCAAAGCCGAGGGCTTCCATGCTGGCGAAGTCGCTGTTGCCGGGGCGCTGCAGGCCAGCGAAAAAGCCGGGCACGGCGATGCGGCCCTCGGCATCGTGCAGCGTGGCGAGCAGGCGGGCGAGCACCATCGCGGCATTGCCGACAGGCCCGCCGTAGCGGCCAGAATGCAGGTCGTGGGCGGCGGTGCGGACATGCACTTCCATGCCGATATTGCCGCGGCTGTTGGTGTTCACGCTGGGCGTGCCCGGCCGCCAGCGTCCGCCATCCGCGCTGACCAGCACGTCGGCGGCCAGCAGATCCCGGTGTCGATCGAGGATGCCGGGCAGCGAGCGGCTGCCGATTTCCTCCTCGCCCTCCAGCAGCACTTTCACGTTCAAAGGCAGCGAACCGGTGACCGCCAGCCACGCCTCCAGCCCGGACAGCGCGATCCACAGCGGCGACTTGTCGTCCGACGCACCGCGGGCGACGTAGCGGTCAGCGTGCAACGTAGGTTCGAAGGGCGGCGAATCCCATTTCTCCAGCGGGTCGGGCGGCTGCACGTCGTAGTGGCCGTAGACCAGGATGGTGGGTTTTCCCGGCGCGTTGGTCCATTGGGCGAAGACGCATTTGTGCCCGCCGCCGTCGATCAGCTGCACGTCGTGCATGCCCATGCGGACGAGTCGGGCATGCAGCAGCGACGCCGCCTGGTCCATGCCTTCGGCGTAGGCGGGGTCGGTGGAAACCGAGGGGCAGCGGATCAGGTCGAACAACTCGTCCCGCAGGCGCTGGCGGTTCTGCTGCATCCAGGCGTCGACTTGCTCGACACTCATCGGCCGCCATCCACCTGGATGATCTGGCCGTTGACGAAGCTGCCGAGGTCGGAGGCGAAGAACAGCACGCCGTTGGCGATGTCCTGGGCGGTGCCCAGGCGTTGCAGGGCGATGCGCTGCACCAGCGCTTTCTGGCCGTCCTCGCCGTAGCTCTCCCATTGCACTTCGGTGGACGGGTTGGAGCGGATGAAGCCTGGCGCCACCGAGTTCACCGTGATGCCGAATGGCCCGAACTCGTGGGCCAGTTGGCGGGTAAGGCCCACCACGGCATGCTTGGCGGAGCAATAGGCCTGGATGCCGGTGAGCGAGGCCTGCAGGCCGGCGCCGGAGCTGATGTTGACGATGCGCCCCTGCCCCGCCTTCTTCATGCCCGGCGCCACGGCGCGCGACAGCGCCATGGCCGCGCCGACATTCACGGCGAATACCAGGTCCCAATCTTCGTCGGGCACGTCCTCCAGCGGGCGCATCACCTGGCCGGCCACGCCGCCGGCGTTGTTCACCAGGGCGAACACGGCCTGGCCGGTCGATTGCTCCACGTCGCGTATCCAGGCGGTGGCGGCAGGGCGATCGGTGAGGTCGATCACCTTGGGGATGGCGCCGGTGAGCCGGGCGGTCTCGGCCAGCGGTTCCGGCCGCAGATCGCAGGCATGCACGGTGGCGCCGAGGTTGGCGAAGGTGGAGGCGATGGCGCGGCCGATGCCGTGGCCGGCGCCGGAGACCACGACAACCTTGCCGTCGAAGCGGATGTTCATTGCGGGAGAAGCTCCAGGAGGTTGTCGTCGTGCAGCACCCGGCGTCCGTCCTCGACCTCGTGGATCAGGGCGACGAGGCGGGAGATGGTCGGGGTTTCGATGCCGTGCTTCGCGCCGATATCGGCGATCGGCTTGATCTGCACGTCCACTTCGGTGCGGCGGCGGCGCACGGCGAGGTCGCGCCAGATGCCGGAATGGGTCTTGGCGGACGGACGGTTGAAGATGACCAGGTCGGACACCGCCTTCTCCGCCGCCGCGCGCGGAGCATTCGGCATGAAGGCCTGGGGGTCGTAGCCGTTGAAGCCCATCGGCGTGATGCCCTCGGCCAGCGTCACCTCGTTGACCTCGCGGCCGAGCGCGCGCCACACCGGCATCAGCTCGGGCCGGGCGAGGCAGTCGGCAATGCCCTTCATGCCCAGGCCCTGGGCGAACAGCATCGCGCCATAGCCGAGCTTGCCCCAGAGGTAGCCCCAGATGTTGTCCGTGGTGATGGCGCCCGGCTCGAACGCGCTCAGGATGGCGTGCAGTTCGGCCAGGCGCGGGGTCATGCGGCCATGCACCTCGCCCAGAACCACGGCGCCGCGGCTGCCGAACATCACCTCGCCGGGGGCGATCCAGTCGGTGGAGTAGTTGATGAACGCGCCCACGGTGCGGTCGCGGCCGATGATGCGTTCGATCACCGTCTCGCACAGCCCGTTCTGCAGCGACAGCACGTAGCCGTCCTGCGACAGATGGGGCAGCAGGTCGCGGCAGGCGGCCTCGGTATGGTGCGCCTTCACCGCCAGGAAGATGCGGTCCCAGGTGCCCGGCACCTCCTCGGGCAGGAAGGCGGGGGCCTGGACGGTGAATTGGTCCACCGGGCCGGTGATGCGCAAGCCGGTGGTGCGGATCGCCGCGACATGCTCGGGCACCACGTCCACGAAGCTGACGTCGTGGCCGGCGCGCTTAAGCCAGGCGCCCGCGGTTCCGCCGATGGCGCCCGCGCCCCAAACAAGGATGCGGGCCGGTGCTGCGGGTGCCATCACCAGTTTTCCATCTGAGCGCGGGTTTCCTCGACCGCGATGTTCCAGATCGCCAGCATGTCCTCGTCCGGGCGCTGGCTGCGGCCGCCGAAATTGCCGTCCTCCAGCAGGTTGCGGGCTTCGAAGGGCGGCAGGGTCTTCAGGCGGTCGGTGTCGATCATCTCCTTGGCGTCGTCCGCCGGCGTGGTGGGCAGGCGCGTCCAGGGGAAGTTCTCCATCCAGCTGCCGTGGCTGGCCACCCGGTCGGTCGCCTGCACCATCGCCATCGTGCGCGGCGCGCGCCACCAGTCGTGGAAGCGCACCCGGCAGTCCGGATTATCCATCAGCCATTCCTGGGCCGACGCGCCGGCGGGTGCGTTGCCGCCATGGCCGTTGACGATGACGATGCGCCGGAAGCCGCCGCGCTTGAGGCTGTCCAGCAGGTCGCGCATCACCGCGCACAGCGTCTCCACCCGCAAGGTTACGCTGCCGGGGAAGGCCTGGAAATAGGGTGCGAGGCCGAACGGCATGGCCGGGAACACCGGAATGCCCAGCGGCTCGGCCGCCTCCACGGCCACGCGCTCGGACAGGATCGCGTCGGTGGCCAGCGACAGCCCGGCATGCTGCTCCACGCTGCCAAGCGCCAGCACGCCGCGATCGTCGTGCCGCAGCCAGTCCTCGACCATCCGCCAGTCCATCTGCGCGATGCGCATACTGCCCCCTCCATGAGGAATCGTGAGCGGACACGCTGCCACAGTGCCGGGGCACGTCAACCGGCGTTTGCGACCAGGAGTGTGGCGGGAGAGGCGCCAGGGGGCGGTCAGCGGGCGGTCAGGGGGCGCGGTCAGCGGGCGCGGATGGCCACGATGTCGCAGTTGCTGCGCCCGGCCAGCAGGCAATCCTCCACCTTGGTGGCATGGCTGAGCTGGCGGATCAGGAAGACGGACATGACCAGGAGCAGCAGCGTAACAGCCAGCCCGGCGAGGCTCGCGGTCTGGCGGTTTGCGGCTTCGATCGCGTCTTCACTGTGTCGCCGCCGGAGGCCGGTCATAAGGACCCCTTCCAGGGTGCGTATGTGCGAAGATCGCCAGTGTAACCGAAACAGGTGCGCAGCCGATACAGGTTGCGCAGGGGGGCAAGGTGCTGGCGGTGCCGCCTGCCAGGTGACATGCTGGCGCGATGAGAACCGCCATCCGCCACCTGGGCGCGGCCGACCCGGCGATGCAGGGGCTGATCCGCAGGGTCGGGCGCTGCGGCTTGGTGCAGGAGAAGCGCGAGCCTTATGAGGCGCTGGTGCGCGCCATCGCCCACCAACAACTTCACGGCGCCGCCGCGCGCACCATTCTTGGGCGGTTCGTGGCGATGTATCCCAATGCGCCGTTCCCATCGCCCGAACAGGTGCTGTCCACCGACGATGCGGCGATGCGCGCCTGCGGCTTCTCCGGCAGCAAGACCGCCTCGATCCGCGACATCGCGCTCAAGACGCTCGACGGCGTGGTACCCAACCGCCGCGCCGCATCCCGCCTGCCGGACGGCGAGCTGATCGAGCGGCTCACCGTGATCCGCGGCGTCGGGCGCTGGACCGTCGAGATGCTGCTGATGTTCACGCTGAATCGGATGGATATTCTTCCGGTCGACGATTTCGGCGTGCGCGAGGGTTACCGGAAGCTGCACGCGCTGGAGACGCAGCCGAAGCCGCGCGAACTGGCGGCGATCGGCGAGATGTGGTCGCCCTGGCGCAGCGTAGCGGCATGGTATCTGTGGCGCGCGGCCGAGGAGGGCCGGCCGTTCAGGCAGCCCGCCTGACCCTCAACCCGGGGGACAGAACGCTTCCAATACCGCCATGAAGCCCTCGGGATCGTCGGCGTGCAGCCAGTGGCCGGCGTTCTTCAGGCTGACGAAGCGCGCCGAAGGGAACAGGGCGCGGATCGCTGGGCGATGCTCCTCACGCACATAGTTGGACCGCGCGCCCGACAGGAACAGCGTGGGCCCGGCATAAGGCGGCGCGTCGACCGGCGGCCAGTCCTGGATGTCGTCCATCGCGGCGGCGATCTCCCAAAGCCCGATGCGCCAGTGCGGGCGCGCGCCCAGGCGTAGGTTGTTCAGCAGGAAGGCGCGCACGCCGGCATCGTCCACCGCCGCGGCCAGTGCCGTATCGGCCTCGGCGCGGGTGAGCGACGGGGACAGGGGCAGGTCGAGCATCGCCTGGGCGTAGGTTGCCAGATGCGGGCGATAGCGCACCGGGGCGATGTCGGCCACCAGCAGGCGGGCGACCAGATCGGGTCGGTTGAGCGCCAGCGCCATCGCCACCTTGCCGCCCATGGAGTGGCCCAGAATGGCACAGGGCAGCACGTCCAGCGCGGCGAGTGTCTCGGCCACGTCCGCGGCCATGGTGTGGTAATGCATGCCCGCCGCGTGGCCGCTTGCGCCATGGTTGCGCAGGTCGAGCGCCACCACTTTCCGCCCGCCCTCGGCCAGGCGGCGCTGCACCGCGCCGAAATTGCCGGCCTGGCCGAACAGCCCGTGCAGCATCACCAGTACCGGGCCTTCGCCACGGGAGACGGCGTTGAGAATCATCGGCGCTTCTCCGGCAGAACCGAAGTCGCCACCCCGCCAAGAATCAGCGCGGTGCCGAGCAACAGGTCGAGGCCCAACGGCTCGCCGAGCCAGAGCGTGGCCAGGATGAGCCCGACCGCCGGGGTAATCAGGAAGCCCACCGAGGCGACCACGACCGGCAAGTGCACCATGGTGAGCAGGTAGCACCACGTGCCGATGGGCCCGGCGATGCCGCCGACATAGGCGAGTGCTGCCAGCGAAGGCGCGCTCCAGCTTCCTGGCGGTTCCATCGCCACGGCAAAGACGCCCAGCAACAGGCTCGCCAGACCGAACGACCACGGCAGAAGCTGCACCATCGACAGCGCGGGCGGGCGCAGGCGGATCACCAGCATCGGCACGCCAACGGCGGCGGCGGCCACCAGCAGGAAGAAATGGCCGAGCAGCACGCCCTGCAGCGACCAATCGATCGACCAGGGGCCGATCAGCAGCAGAATGCCGCCGATGCCCATGGCCACGGCAACCCACCGGCGCGGCGGCACGATCTCGCGCAGCAGGAACACTGAGGCCGGCACTGTGAACACAAGCGTCACCGAGGTGATGACGGAGGTTCGCCCGGCCTGCACCCAGACCAGCGCGAGGTGGACGCAGATGAAGAACAGGGCAAGCTGGCTCAGCGCCACCGCCAGGAAAAACGGCATGTCGCGCCGGGTCGGCACGGCCAGCCGGCGCGTCGCCAGCACGAGCGCCAAGGTAACGAGCGTCGACAGCGCGGTGCGCCCGAAGGCAAACCAGGTGGGCGCGGCGCCCTGCCCGATCGCCTCCTTGGTCACCGGCCAGGCGCTGCTGAACAGCAGCACGGCGCCGGCCAGCGGCAGAAGGCCCCGCCAGGTGACGCGCGGGGACGGGCTTGCGGCCACTGCCGCGTCAGTCGGCGACCTTCAGCATAATCTTGCCGATATGCGTGCTGCTTTCCATCAGCGCATGCGCGTCGGCCGCCTGTTCCAGCGGGAAGGTGGCGTGGATCACCGGGCCATACTGCCCCTGGTCGAGCAGCGGCCAGACCTTGGTGCGCAGTTCGTCGGCGATGGCGCCCTTCTGGGCGGTGCTGCGCGGGCGCATGGTGGAGCCGGTGACGGTGAGGCGGCGGGTCATGATCGGCGCCAGGTCAACGCCATCAAGCTTCGAGCCGCCGAGGAAGGCGATCAGCACCAGGCGGCCGTCGATGGCCAGCGCGCGAATGTTGCGCGGAAAATAACTGGCGCCCACCATGTCCAGCACCACGTCCACGCCGCGCCCTTCGGTCAGCGTCTTGATCTCGGCGCCGAAATCCTGCGTGCGGTAGTTGATGCCGGCGGCCGCGCCCAGCTTCACGCAGGCCGCCGCCTTCTCGTCCGAGCCGGCGGTGGCATAGGCGGTGGCGCCGAAGGCGGCGGCAAGCTGGATGGCGGTGACGCCGATGCCCGAGGTTCCGCCATGGATCAGCACACGCTCGCCGGCAGCGAGCCGCCCGGCCATGAACAGGTTGGCCCAGACGGTGAAATAGGTCTCCGGCAACGCGCCGGCCCGCAGCGCATCGTATCCCTTGGGCCATGGCAGGGTCTGGGCTTCCGGCGCCACGCAGTATTCCGCATAGCCGCCGCCGTTGGTCAGCGCGCAGACGCGGTCGCCGATCCTGTAGCCGCGCACCGCATCGCCCACCGCCACCACCGCGCCGGCCACCTCCAGGCCGATGAGCGGGCTGGCGCCGGGCGGCGGCGGATAGGAGCCGCTGCGCTGCGCCACGTCGGGGCGGTTGACGCCGGCGACCTGCACGCGGATCAGCACCTCATCCGGCCGCGGCGCCGGCAGCGGGGCGGTGGCGGGTCGCAGCACCTCCGGGCCGCCGGGGGCCGAAGCTTCGATGATGCGCATGGTGCTGGGGAGCGGCATGGCGATGTCCTTACGGGCGTTTGTCCAGGGTAGGTCGCGCCGCACGGCCGGCACGTCAAGCCTCGACAGCCGCCACGTCCGGTGATGCAGTGAAGGCGACGAACCGGCGCGGAGGCCTCCATGCGGATTTTCCAGCATCACGTGCTCGCAGTCGCCCCACGCGCGGCCCAGGACGTGGGCAAGCGCCTGCTGTCCTCGGCGGCTCCTGCGGCCCAGGCGGCCGGCGGGCGGGTGTTCGGGGTGTTCACGCCGATGATCGGGCTGTCGAACAACCATGTCGTCATGCTGTCGGAATTCCCCGACGAGGCGGCGGCGCGCGGCGTCGACCTGCTGGCCGGCATCCCCGCCGGCATGGAGCGGCACGAATTCTGGGAGCCCGACCCGCGACCCGCGGCCGACGAGGCCTTTCCGGAGGCCGACGGATTTTTCTCGCATCGCTGGTTCGACTGCGCCGATGCCGACTGGCCGCGCTTTCGCGAATTGTCCGCCACCGCGTGGGACAATTTCGAGGGCGTGCACGACACTCGCGTGATCGGCTTCTGGCGCAGCCGCACGGCCCCAGGCCTGGGGCTGACCCGGGTGTGGCTGATGGCCTGGTACAAGCACCTCGCCGCCTGGGAGGCATCGCGCTTCGTGCTGAATCCCGTGGGCACCGCCGCCGAGCAGGCCTTCGCCAATTTCCGCGCACGGCGCGACCTGACCGTCGACTCGGCCGTGTCGATGCTGCGGCGCGTGACCTGAAACGTGGCGGTTTACGCCGCTGGCCCAACAGGTAAGCTGCCATCCATGCCCGCACCCGATCCGATCACCGCCGAACTGTTCCGTAACGCCATCGTGGCCATCGGCGACGAGATGGCGCTGACCATCTATCGCGCCGCCTATTCCGGTGTGCTGAAGAACAACATGGACTACTCCACCGCCGTCTGCGACGCCGAGGGGCGGCTGGTGGCGCAGGGGCTGTCGCTACCCGGCCATCTCTGCTCGATCCCGATCGCCCTGCAATCCTGCCTGCGCCATTTCGGCGACGACATCGCCGAGGGCGACATACTGTGCATGAACGACCCGTACGACGGCGGCATGCACCTGCCGGACATCTTCGTGTTCCGCCCGGTGTTCGTGGATGGCACGCCGATCGCCTGGGCGGCGACAATCTGCCACCACACTGATGTCGGCGGGCGGGTGCCCGGCTCCAACGCCTCGGACAGCACCGAGATCTATGCCGAAGGGCTGCGCATCCCGCCGGTGAAGCTGCACGAGCGCGGCGTGCCCAATGCCACGCTGCTGCGCATCCTGGACCGCAACGTGCGCGTGCCGGCGCGCGTGATGGGTGACCTGCGCGCCCAGCTCGCCGCCTGCGAGATCGCCCATCGCGGCGTGCGCGACCTGGTGGCACGCCACGGCGCCGAAGGCTTCCGCACCCTCGTGGCCGAGACCATGGACCATAGCGAGCGCCTGGCCCGCGCCTGCATCGCCGAACTGCCGGACGGCGAGGCGACCTTCACCGACTGGATCGACGACGACCAGATCGACGCGGGCGTCCCCATCAAGCTGGTCTGCACCGTGCGCAAGCAGGGCGACCACATGGTGATGGACTGGACCGGCTCCAGCCCGCAGGTGAAGGGCGCCATCAACAACACCTGGAGCTACACGGCCGCGGCCTCGTTCACCGCGGCCAAATGCGTGCTGCGCGAAAACATGCCGAACAACGACGGCGTGTTCCGCTGCATCGAGGTGATCGCCCCGCCCGGCACCGTCACCAACGGGGTGCTGCCGGCCGCCTGCGCGGCGCGTGGGCTGACCGGCTTCCGCTGCGCCGATGCGGCCTTCGGGGCGCTGGCGATGCTGTATCCCGACCGGGTGTTCGCCGGATCGGACGGCGGCAACACCGGCATCACCATCGGCGGCTACGATGCCGACAGGAAGCCGTTCATCTATGTCGACTTCCTCTCCGGCGCCTGGGGCGGCCGGCCCTGGGCCGACGGGCTGGACGGCAACACCAACATGTTCGCCAACATGGCCAGCTTCTCCATCGAGGTGATCGAGGCGGAGAATCCGCTGGAGGTGCTGGACTACGAGATGCTGCCCGACACCGCCGGGCCGGGGAAATTCCGCGGCGGCGCCTCGCTGCGCCGCACCTGGCGGATGCTGGAGGGCGAGGGAATGCTGCAGGTGCGCGCCGACCGGGCGACGCATCGGCCATACGGGCTGTGGGGCGGCGGGCCGGGGTCGCCCAGCCGCAATGTCCTCAACCCGGGCGCGGATGAGCAGGCCCTGCACGCCAAGCTGACCATGACGCTGCGGCGCGGCGAGGTGTTCCGCCACGAACTGCCCGGCGCCGGCGGCTGGGGTTCCCCGCTGGACCGGAGCCTCGATGCAGTGGCGAAGGACCTGCGCGACGGGCTGGTGACGATCGAGGGCGCGGCGCGCGACTACGGCGTGGTGGCGGCAGGGGATCCGCCGCTGGTCGATGCGGCAGCGACCGAGGTGCTGCGAATACGGATCCGCGCCGACCGGCCAAAGGCGCCGGATGTTGCCTGGCATCCGCTGCACGAAATGCGGGGCTGAGGCGATGCAGGGCCTGCGCATCGGCGTCGATATCGGCGGCACCTTCACCGACCTCGTGGCGATCGCCGGGGACGGGACGATCACCACGCACAAGACCGCCTCCACCCCGGCCGACTATTCGATCGGCATCGAGACCGGGCTGCGCGCCCTGCTGGCCGATGGAGCAGGCGGCCGCCAGGATGTGGCCGAGGTGCTGCATGCCACCACCGTCGGCTCGAACACGATCCTGGAGGGCCGTGGCGCGCGCACCGCTTTGATCACCACGCGCGGCTTCCGCGACGTGCTGGAGATCCGCGACCTGCGCATGCCGCGCCTGTACGACATGGGCTGGACCAAGCCGCCCGCCCTGGTGGAGCGGCGGCTGCGGCTGGAGGTGGTGGAGAAGATGCGGCCCGACGGCAGCATCGCGGTGCCGCTCGACCCCGCGAGCGTAGCTGCGGCCATCGAATTCCTGCGCAGGGAGGGTGTGGCCAGCGTGGCGATCTGCCTGCTGCACAGCTACGCCAACCCGGCGCACGAGCAGATCATCGCCGCCGCCCTGGCCGAGGCGATGCCGGATGTGGCGGTGACGGCGAGCCACGCGCTGCTGCCGGAGATAAAAGAGTATCCGCGCACCTCCACCACGGTCGTGAACGCCTATGTGCAGCCGGTGGTGCGCGCCTATCTCACGTCGCTGCAGGCCCGGCTGGCGGCGTTGGGGATCACCGCGCCGCTGCACCTGATGCAGTCCAATGGCGGCCTCGCCTCCGCCGCCACCGCCGCCGCGGCACCGGCACGCATTGTCGAGAGCGGCCCAGCCGCCGGCGTGGTCGGGGCGGCCGCCCTGTCCGCCCGCCTCGGCATCGACCGGGCGATCACCTTCGACATGGGCGGCACCACCGCCAAGGCCGGCGTGGTGGAGAACGGCCAGGTGCTGCGCGCCGAGGCGATGGAGGTCGGTGCGGGGGTGATGGCCGGAGCCCGACTGCTGGTCGGGGCCGGCTACATGCTCAAGCTGCCGGCGATCGACCTGGCGGAGGTGGGCGCCGGCGGCGGCTCCATTTGCCGGCTGGACGCCGCGGGCGCGCCCAAGGTCGGGCCGCACTCGGCCGGCGCCGATCCGGGGCCGGTCTGCTACGGGCGCGGCGGCACTGAGCCGACGATCACCGACTGCAACCTGGTGCTCGGCTACCTCGACCCGGCGGGGCTGGCCGGCGGGGCGCTGCGCCTGGACGCAGCGGCGGCGTGGGCGGCGGTGGCGGAGAAACTCGCCGCGCCCCTGGGGCTTGCCGTCGAGGAGGCGGCGCACGGCATGTTGCGCGTCGTCTCGGCCACCATGATGCGGGCCATCCGCGCGGTGACGGTGGAGCGCGGGCGCGATGCGCGGGACTTTTCGCTGGTAGCCTTCGGCGGCAACGGGCCGCTGTTCGCCGCGGGCATCGCCGCCGATCTTGGCATCGGCCGCATCGTGGTGCCGCCGATGCCCGGACTGTTCAGCGCCTTCGGCCTGCTGGTGGCCGACACCGAGCACCACGCCACCCGCTCACTGCGCATGCGCGTCTTCTCGGCCGATCCCGTGGTGCTGCAACAGGCTCTGGACGGGCTGGTGGCCGAGGGTCGCGAACGGCTTGCCGCCGACGGCTTTGCCCCCGCGGCGCAGGCGATGCAGCTGGGCGCGATGGCCCGCTATGTCGGGCAGTCCAGCGAGATTGCCGTCAGCCTCGATCTGGCCGATGCCGCGACCGTGCTGGCCGCCCTGCCCGCTTCATTCGCGGCGGAGCACGAGCGCACCTACGGCTTCCGCGCGCCGCCCGATGAGCCGGTGGAACTGATGGCGCTGTCGCTGATCGCCCGTGGCATTCCCGCAGCCCCGCGCCTGCCGTCGCGCATTCCGCCCCGCGCCGCCACCGCGCCAGCCAGCCGCAGGGCGTGGTTCTCCGGAGCAGGCTGGTTGGAAACACCGGTATGCGATCGGGCGGGGCTGGAAGGGGCACCGCGCACCGGGCCGCTGATCGTGCAGGAATACGATGCCACGTGCCTGGTGCCGCCGGGCATGTCCGCGGCCCTGGACGGGTTCGGCGCGCTGATACTCACCCGCGACTGATACCAACCGCCCTATTGATTGACCGATGTACAAAGGCAAGGCCAGGGCTTTGCCCTGGACCCACTAAAGGCCGGCGGCCTTTGGAAACCATTTTATTATCATATAGTTAAGGTCCAGGGGCTTGGCCCCTGGTGGGTCCAGGGCAAAGCCCTGGCCTTGCCTAACGAAGGATCGTTCTTGACGGCGGTTGGTATGAGCCACTTGGCCTGGAAAAGTCGTCCTGAACGCATTCGAGCCTGGGCGGCCACGGATTGGCCACCCAGGCTCGTGCATCGCGCGGCCCTTCCGGGCCGGCTTGTCAGTGAAGGGTGCGGCGGCGGCGTGCCACGCCCAGACCGATCAGGCCGACCGAGATCAGCGCCAGCGTCGCCGGCTCCGGCACGTCGGTCGAGGGCGGCGGACCGTCGATCAGGTACGCAAGACGCTGGGTGGATCCTGCCGGCACCGGCTCGAGAATCCCGACTTGCTTGTCTGCGGCATCGACGAATCCGTTGGTCGAGCCAGCCGCGTAGGTCAAATAAGCATCGGCCAAAATGTTGATGGTGTTGTTGGTTGTGGTCACGGCGGGGGGGTTGAACACGGCCTTCCAAATAGCGAGCTGCGTGGCAGCATTGTTGTTGGCGACGGAGAGACCACCGTTGAAGGAGCTTCCGCCAATGATCAGCTTCTCGATGGTCACCAACAGCGCTGGCGCCAAGGCGGTGCTTGTGCTGAAGGTGCCGCCGCCCGCCAGATTGTGAAAGATATCAACGCACCAAGACGCGATATTCGCCGCGGCTTGAAAACCTGATCCGGAGTCGATCGTGACGCCAGTCAACATGATCTGGCCCGCAGTGATGCTGAGCGGGTTTGCCAATCCGCCACCGCTGATCGTGATGGTCTTACCGGCCGGCGAAATTCCCGCGCCCGTGTATTTAACGGTATCGGCGAACACAGGTTGGGCCAGAAGCCCGACGGCGACGACCGCAGCGACTGCGGTGGTTCGAAACAGCGACAACATGGTATACGCTCCATTTTTCTTGCCGCTCCATCGAGGATGCGGCGGCGGGGGAAAGGCTTTTCGCCCAGATCATGGAGCAAGAACCGGGCCAGTTTTTGCAGCCCAATGATTCCATCAATTTATGCGAAGCGTCTCATCAAAGCGTCGGAATTCTTACATACCCCGCGCCTCGTTATTCCACCGATAATCGGCCGTCAAACGAGTGATACCAGTAACTTATGAGGCAACCGCCGACACCTGTAATCAAACGCAACCATGTAAAGAAGTCTGACATCCGTCGTGCGATCCGCAGAATTCCTCGCGGCCAACCCGCCGCAAGGCTCCGCCAGGCCATAAAAGGCCATTCACGAACCCGTGAGTTTTATGACGCAGGGCCACCCCACGGGAAGGAGCGGCCGCCCAGAGGGGTAGCAAGAATAGACAACCCAAGGTTGAATTACTTTACTGCTGAAAACGCAGAAACGAACGTGAAGCGCCGCAATAGTATGCGATAAATTCGCGATTCCGACCAAAAAGCCTTTACTTTATGCCGACGTTTGCGGCACAGACATCTTCAGGTTGTCCGTGATTCCAACGTTCTGTCACTCCTGCTTCACAGGCCGTCAGCATGTCCCTATGTGTTTGCCTATCCTGCTCCAGCGGCACAACCAAAGGAGGCGACTGGAGCCAGTCGTCGTTCCTCTGCGCCAGCTTCGACCCCTACGCGGCGACCGATCAAGACACGCAGGGCAGCTGGAACGACCCTACGTCCGGGCCACTCCCGGCCAATACCGCGCTGGCGACAGGGATCGGCACCACGGGAAACTTCGTCAATCAGGACATCAATGGCCTGCTGAGCGGCACCGCCTGGTCGGGAACGACGGTCACCTTCAGCTTTCCCACATCGGCCGCCTTCTACGGGGCCACCTACACCGACCCTGCCGCAAGCAACGGCTTCCAGCCGCTCAGCACCGCGCAGCAGAGCGTCGCCCGCTACGCCTTCGACCTGATCTCGCGGTCCAGCGGGCTCAACTTCGTCGAGATCACCGAGACCATGTCCACCCACGCCACCATCCGGCTGGCTGGCTCGTCGTATCCGTCGACATCCTACGCCTACCTTCCCGGACCGTTCTCGCGCGACGGCGACATCTGGTTCGGCAATATCCGCAACACCGAGCCGACCAAGGGGAGCTACGCCTACTCGACCTTCCTGCACGAAATCGGCCACGCCATCGGCCTGAAGCACGGCCAATCGGCCACCGGGTCCATGGCTGTCTTTGGCGTACTTCCCGCCGAGCACAATTCCACCGAGTGGTCGGTGATGACGTACATGTCGTATATCGGCGCCGCGGGCACGGCCTACGAGAACGCGCCGGGCAGCGGCAACCAGACCTACATGATCAACGACATCGCTGCGATGCAGCACATGTATGGCGCCAACTTCAACACCAACGCCGGCAACACCGTCTATACCTGGAGCCCGACCACCGGCGAGATGTTCATCGACGGCGTGGGCCAGGGTGCTGCGACCACCAACACCGCCTATGCCGCCATCTGGGACGGCAACGGCACCGACACGTACGACCTGTCCAACTACACCACCAACCTCTCCCTCGACCTCCGGCCCGGCGAGTGGTCGATCTTCGACACGACGCAGTTGGCAAGGCTTGGCGGCGGCAACCTCGCCCACGGCAATGTGGCTAACGCGCATCGCTGGCTGAACAGCGACAACCGCTCGCTGATCGAGAACGCCATTGGCGGCAACGGCGATGATACGGTGGTGGGCAACGATGGCGCGAACGCGCTGTGGGGCGGGGCGGGCGACGACATCCTGTTCGGGCTGCTCGGCGACGATACCCTTCATGGCGGCGAAGGCATCGACACGGCGATGTTCAGCGGCGCGGCTAAAGATTACGCCATCACGTCGTTGGGCGGCGGCAGCTTCCAGGTGGCGGGCCCTGACGGCACCAAGTCGCTTCACGACATCGAATACCTGCAGTTCGGCGATGCGGCCCCCTTGGCACTCGCTGTCGCGGCCGCGGCCTGCTTCGTCGCCGGAACGCGCATCACCACGCTAGGCGGAGAGCGGGAGGTGCAGGCGCTGAGGGTCGGCGACCTGGTGGCAACGCAGGGCGGCCAGCCCAGGCCCATCCGCTGGATCGGCCGGCGCCACTACCCGGCGGCGCTGGTGGCGGCCAACCCGCAGCTTCAGCCGGTGCGCATCCGCGCCGGCGCACTGGCAGCCGGCGTGCCGCGCCACGACCTGCTGCTGTCGCCGCAGCACGCCGTATGGGTCGCACCCGGCCTGCTGGTGCCGGCGGCGGCGCTGGCCAATGGTTGCTCCATCGTCCATGAGCCCGCTCGCGACGTGACCTACCTGCATATCGAGCTTGAGCGGCACGAACTGATCCTGGCCGAAGGCGCCCCAGTCGAGAGCTTCGTCGACGAGGACAGCCGCGCCCTGTTCGACAATGCCGCGGACTACCGAACGCTATACCCCGGCGCCCGCCCCGCCCCGCCGCCAATGCCGCGCACCGAGGGCGGCTTCGCCCTGGAAGCCGCCCGGCGCGCCTTGGCCGAACGCGCCGGTCTGCAACCGCGCGGCGCGACTCCCGGCGCCTTGCAGGGCCACGTGGAACGGATCGCCGGTGGCTTCATCGAAGGCTGGGTGCTGGACACCGCCAACCCCGCCGAACCCGTGGAACTGCGCATGCTGACCGGGCTCGGCCCGCGCCGCGTCATCGCCAACCGCTACCGCGGCGACCTGCAGCGCGCTGGCATCGGCACGTTCCGCCACGGCTTCCGCGAGCCGGTTGGCATGCGCCCGAAGGGGATCGCATTCATCCGCCCCGGCGACGGCGCCTGCCTGCCTTGGGCCACCGCCTGACCGGTCGCGGGGCGGTGCCGATGGCCGCGCGGCGGCCGTTAGCCCTCGCAGCCCGGCGGCACCCGCCGGGCCTGGGTCGCCTGCTCGAAGGCATAGGCGATACGAAGCAGTTTCGCCTCGTTCCACGCGCGCCCGGCGAAGGTGGCGCCTAGCGGGTAGTCGGGTGTCGCGGTATTGCCGACGCCCGCGGTGAAGCCGGCCGGCACCAGCACGCTGGGATAGCCCGGCTTCGCGGCAATCCCGGCACCGGCCTGGCCCGGGAACAGCACCGCATCCAGCTTGTGGCCGTCCATGTATGCGTCCATGCCCATCCGCCCGGCGGTCTGCAGGTCGAGCCGGCGGGCGGATTTGTATTCCGGCTCCGACAAGTCGCCCTTGGTGAATGAAGCGGCGCGGAAGATGTCCTGCCCGAAGCGCAAGCAGCGTTCGGCATTCGCCTCGTTGAAGGCGATGATGTCATCGATGCCGCGCATGCGGGTGCCGCGCAGCCATTCCGTGAGGTATTCGTTGATGTCGTGCTTCAGTTCATAGACGAACACGGTCGACACGCGCTGCACGGTATGGCGAACGGGGCTTTCTGGGTTGGTGACCAGCACCGCCATGTCGGTGCCCGGCGCGCCGATCCAGCCGCGCGTGGGCATGGAGGCGCGCACGATCACCGCGCCGAGGTCGGCCAATGCCTCGATCGCCTGGTCCATCACGCGGCGGGCGCGCTTGTTGAGCGGGCCGTAATAGATGTCGTTGGCCGGGTCGTCCGGGTCGCTGGGCACGCCGATGCGCATGCCCTTCGCCCCATCGCTGCGCAGGTCCGCGGTGTAGTCGGCGGGGCGCTTCAACTTCGCCGTCGCCGGGTCAACCGGGTCGGGCTGGGCCAGCACATTCAATAGAATCGCGGCATCGCGCACAGTCCGGGTCATCGGCCCAGCGGTGTCCTGGCTGTGCGAAATCGGCAGGATGCCGGCGCGGCTGACCAGCCCGACGGTGGGCTTCACCGTCACCACGCCGCTCTGGTTGGCCGGCGAAAGCAGCGAGCCCGATGTCTCGGTGCCGATGGCGGCCACCGCCAGCCCCGCCGCCACCGCCACGCCGGAGCCCGCCGAGGAACCGCCGGGCTGCACCACGGGGATGTTATCGCGAAACAGATCGGGCACGTGCGCGTTCTTCACCTGCCCGCCGAGCGACGAGTAGCCCGAGGGCATGCCGACGGTGAGGATATTGGCGAACTCGGTCAGGTTCGCCTTGCCCAGGATCACCGCGCCGGCATCGCGCAACAGGCGGGTGACTGTGGCATCGCGCCGTGCCTTCGCATCGGCCAGGGCCAGCGAGCCTGCGGTGGTGTTCTGCTTGTCGCCGGTGGCGATGTTGTCCTTCAGCAGGATCGGCACACCCTCCAGAGGGCGCGGCGTCTTGCGCTTGCCGGCGTCGATCTTGCCGGCGATGGCAAGCGCGTCCGGGTTGACCTGGCGCACCGAATTGAGCGCCAAGCCGGTGCGATCGATCTTCTCGATGCGGTCGAGGAAAGCCTGGGTCAGTTGGGGCGCCGTGGTCTGCCCGCTGTCCAGGGCCGCCCGCGCGGCCTCGATGGTGCTGTTGGACAGGTCCTTCATGACGGGTCGTTCCTTCGCGTCGGTTCGGCGACGAGGCGGTCGTACAGCTCGGGGTCGGTCGCCCCCTCGGTGCTGAACAGCAACACGCGGCTGGCCGGGCCGAGGTTCAGGGCGGCGCGGGCAGCCGGGTCCGCAGCGGCCAGCAGCAGGGCAGCCAGCCCCGCCACGCCGGATTCGCCGGCCACGATGCCGTCCTGCGCCAGCAGCTTCATGCAGTCCACCGCCGCTTCGTCGGGCACCGCCATGAACGCATCGGCGGCGCGCGATAGTTCCTGCCAGGCAAGCAGGCTCGGCTCGCCGCAGGCCAGGCCCGCCATCAGCGTGTCGAGGTCACCGGGAATGGCCACCGGCTCGCCCGCCTCGGCGCTGGCCAGCAGGCAGGCGGCGCGGTCGGGCTCGGCCACCACCAGGAACGGGCGCGGGGTCAGCCGCTCGCGCAGTTGCACCGACACGGCCGCCGCCGCGCCGCCCACACCGCCCTGGATGAAGCAATGCGTGGGGGCCGCCCCCTGCCACTGGTCCATCGCCTCGTCCGCCATCAGCCGATAGCCCTGCATCACGTCCACGGGAACAGTGGTGTAGCCTTCCCACGAAGTGTCGGAGATGACGAACCAGCCCTCCCGCGCGGCCACCCTGGCGGTCTCGCGCACCGCATCGTCATAGGTGCCGGGCACGCGGCGCACCTCGGCCCCGTAGCGGGCGATCGCGTCCACCCGGCCCTGGCTGACGGTGGCATGCACATAGATCACGCAGCCGCAGCCGAAGCGCTGCGCCCCCCAGGCGACCGAGCGGCCGTGGTTGCCGTCGGTGGCGCTGGTGACGGTGATGGCGCGCGTCGCACCGGCATATTTGCCGGCCACGAGGTCGGCCGAACTGGCCTGGGGGGCGACCCCGCGCTGCGCCAGTTCGTTGGCCAGAAGCTGCGCCACCGCATAGGCGCCGCCCAGCGCCTTGAAACTGCCCAGGCCAAAGCGCCCGGCCTCGTCCTTGAGCTGCACCGAGCCGACGCCGGCCATCACCGCGATGCGCGCCAGGTCGCGCAGAATGGTCGGCGCATAGCCGGGCCAGGAGGTGATCTCCGCCTTGGCGCGGCGAAATCCGGCCGATGGCAGCACCACCACCCCGGGCGTGCCGGCATGGGGGTTGGCGAACAGGCTGAAGGGGTATGGCGGTAGCATCCGCCTATGCTGCGTCGCGCGCTGCCGGCCCGCAAGCCTTACAACACCCGGGTCAAGCCGCACCGGGCAAAGGTGTGCGCAACAGCCGGCGGACCAGCAGGGCGGCCAGCACCGGCGGGATGGTGAAGGCGGTGAACAGCCAGCCTGCAGCATCCGATGCCCCCTGCACGCCACCCGGCTCGGCGATCCCGGCAAGGTTGGTCACCACGCCGCCAAGGGCCGAACCGAAGGCATAGGTGGTCATCAGCACGATCGTGATCGAGGCCGCGGCCACGTCCTTCTCGTTGTCGGCGGCAAATGCGAACACGCGCGGGCCGAGATGTGGCCAGGCAATGCCGATGCCCAGGCCCATCAGCGCGAGGCAGATGCCGATCATCAGCACCGCGCCGCCGGCGGGGTCGTGCACCGGCATCAGCACGCCCAGGAAGGCAAGGCTGAACGCCATCAGCAGCGGCCCGAGCCGCATCATCAGCGAAACCTTGCCCGGCGAGCCGCCGGAACTGAGCACCGCGCCGGTGGTCCAGCCCGCCGACACCACCGCCGAGAGGAAGCCGGCGTGCAGCGGAGTCATCCCGTGCAGAATCTGCAGGAAATACGGCACGAAAATCTCGGTGTTCACCCCGAACGCCAGCATCATCATCGCGCCATAGGCCGCCCCCAGTGGGGTGGCCGGGTTGGTGCCGCCGCGCGGCAGCAGGTGCAGCGGGCTGGTCGCCTCCAGCCGGAAAAACCACGCCATGCCCAGCGCGGCCACGCCCAGTCCGGCGAGGTTCCCGGCCATCGAGCCCGAAGTGCCGCCGACCGAAACGGCCATCACCGAGCCCGCGAGCACCGCGAGGTTGAGAAAGGCCATCCTGGTGCGCGGCGCCGCCAGCCGGGCGAGGTCACGCGGCATCGCCACAGCCACCAGCAGCACCAGCAGCGGCACCAGCCCCAGCATCGACCAGAACGCCCAGCGCCAGGCGCCATACTCGGCGAAGATGCCGCCCACCGCGGGCCCCGCCAGCGTCGCCACGCCCCAGGCCGCCGAAATCACCGACAACGCGCGCGACCATAGATGGGCCGGGAACAGCAGCCGCACCATCGAGAACGACAGTGCGGAGAGCAGCCCCGCCCCCAGCCCCTGCACCAGCCGCGCGGCCAGCAGGGTGGCCATGTTCGGCGCCAGCGCGCAGCCGGCGGTGCCCAGCGCGAACAGCCCCAGCGCCACGCGGTAGGTGCCCTGGGGCCCCGCACGGTAGAGCAGCCGCGCGCATGCCGCGCCCCCGAGGAGCGATGCCACCACATACAGCGTGGTGCTCCAGGCAAAGAACCGCATGCCGCCGATGTCGGCCACCACCGTGGGCATGATCGTCACCACGATGAAGGTGTTGATGGCATGCAGGATCATGCCGCCCCCCACCACCAGGCAGCGCGCGAGGTTCTCGCCGCGCAGCATGCTGCCCCACCCCTCCTCCGCGCCGCCCCGCTGCACCACCTCGCCCGTCCCGCCTTCGTCAGCCATCGCCTGTTCCCCCGCGTGCCCGCACCATGACGAAATCCGCGATCTTGGGAAGCCACCGCCACGCAGGCGCGGGCACCGCCCTTCCAACATGCCGGCGCCTGTGCTTATCCGGGGGCGATCAACGGGAGACGACCATGCGCATATCGATCCTGGGCGGCGGCGGATTCCTGGGGCGGCGGGTGGCCGCGCGCCTCGCCGCCGCCGGGCACCTGGGCGGGCGGCAAATCACCGCGATGACCCTGTTCGACCTCGCCGCGCCCCCGTCGCCCAAAGCAGACTTCCCGGTGCACGCCCTGGGCGGTGACATCGCCGAGCTGCCGGAGGCCGCGATCCCGGCGGGCACCGACGCGGTCTTCCATCTCGCTGCCGTGGTCAGCGCCGCCGCCGAGGCCGACTACGACCTGGGACGGCGGGTGAACCTGCACGGCACCGACGCGGTGATCGATGCCTGCCGCCGCGTGGTGGGGGCCGGCGCCGCCCCGCCCCGCGTGGTGTTCACCAGCAGCGTCGCCAGCTTCTCCGGCGGGCAGTCCGCCATGCTCGGCGACGATGCCCGCCAGGTGCCGGCCAATTCCTACGGCACCCAGAAGGCCGCGGCCGAGATGCTGCTGGCCGATGCCACCCGGCGCGGCTTCATGGACGCGGTCTGCCTGCGCCTGCCCACCATCATCGTGCGCCCCGGACGGCCCAACAAGGCGGCGAGCAGCTTCTTCTCCGCCATCGTGCGCGAGCCCCTGCTGGGCCTGCCGACCGAACTGCCGGTGCCCGACGACTTCAAGGTCTGGGTCGCCAGCCCCGCCAGCGCGGTCGCCTGGCTGCTGCACGCGGCCGCCATGCCCACCGCGGCACTGGGGTTGGATCGCAGCCTGAACCTGCCTGGCTTGTCGGTGACAGTGGGCGAGATCATCGAAGCACTGGAGCAGGTCCGCCAGGGTGCCTCGGCGCTGGTCGCCCGCAAGCCGGACCCGGCCATTGCCGAGATCGTCGGCGGCTGGCCCGCTGGCTTCACCGCCGCACGCGCCCGTGCCCTGGGCTTTGCCGGTAACGAGGCGCTGGTCGAGGTTGTGCGCGCCTTCGTCGCCGAGGACCTGGAGGAGACGCGGCGCGACCGCGGCATGGCCTGAGGCCGCAGGGGCGCGGCTGGGGTCTCGCCCAGCTTTGCGCGCGACGCCTATGTCGTCTGCGTGAACATGAGCAGGAATTTAGCCATTTTCATCCGGTAGTCAGTTGCGGGGCCGGCCGGTGCGGCCCATGAATGGCGTCTCCTCAATGCCGCGCACGGCGGGGCCGATCCGGCGGCAACGCACATGCGGGCGAAGGTTTGGATGGTTTGCGCATTGCCGATTTACCAGGGGCGGACCTGATCGGTCGGCCAATTGCCTGGGGCAAACGAAACGTCCGGCGCCATCTGGCGCCGCGGCGCATTTTGCGTTTGTTGCGCCCGCGCCGTACTGCCCACGATGACGAGGCCCCCGTGCGGGTGCGCCGCGGCATCGGCTTCTGGGTCACTCATGCCCCCGCCACGCTACGTGCCCTGGTGCGTACCGACGAGATGTGGCTGGCGGTGCTGGCCGCCTTCGTGGGCGCGTTCGCCGGCCTCGCGGTGATCGCGATGAGTGCGGTCACCCATGCCATGCACCGGGTACTGTTCGACCTGGGTCCGCACGACCGGCTGTCGGCGCAGGTGGAGATTGGCCTTTGGAACGCCCTGCTGGTGCCCAGCCTGGGCGGGCTGGTGCTGGGGTTGAGCGGTCTTGCATTGGCACGATGGTGGCCGCGCCGCGCCGTCGATGCGATCGAGGCCAACGCCCTGCATGGCGGGCGCATGTCGGTGAACGACAGCCTCATCGTGGTTCTCCAGACCATGTGGTCCAACGGCGTCGGCGCCTCGGTGGGGCTGGAGGCCGGCTACACCCAGATCGGCGCCGCCATCGCCTCGCGCCTCGGCCGCAGCTTCCGGCTGCGCCGCAACGACCTGCGGCTGATGGTGGGCTGCGGCGCGGCCGGCGCCATCGCCGCGGCCTTCAACGCTCCGCTGGCCGGCGCATTCTACGCGTTCGAACTGGTGATCGGCACCTACACCCTGGCCGCCCTGGCCCCGGTGATCATCGCCTCGATCGTCGCGGTGTCGATCTCGCGCGTGCTGATGCCCGAGGCCTTCGCCTTCGACCTGCGCCTGCCGCTGGCCGTCGAACCGGTGAACTACCTGCCGATCCTGCTGCTGGGCGTGGTCTGCGCCCTGGTCGGCATCGCCATCATGCGCGGCGTGACCCTGACCGAGGACGGCTTCCGGCGCTCGCGCGTGCCGGTCTGGCTACGCCCGGCGATCGGTGGACTGGCGATCGGCGGATTGGCGATGATCACGCCGCAGGTCCTGTCGGCCGGCCACGGCGCGTTGCAGGTCAATATCGACGCGCCGTTCACCCTCGGCGCGCTGCTGCTGCTGATCGTGCTGAAATCCGTGGCCTCGGCCATCTCGCTCGGCTCAGGCTTCCGCGGCGGGCTGTTCTTCGCCTCGCTGTTCCTCGGCGCGATGGTCGGCAAGGCCTTCGCCGCGGCGCTGGAGATGGTCACCGCGGTGCATGCCATCCCAAGCGTGGTCGCCGCCCTGGTGGGAATGAGCGCGCTGGCCGTGGCCATCGTCGGCGGGCCGCTGACCATGGCGTTCCTGGCGCTGGAAACCACCGGCAGCCTGCCGCTGACCGTCGCCGTGGTGGCCGCCTCGGTGATCTCCTCGCTGACCGTGCGCCGCACCTTCGGCTATTCCTTCGCCACCTGGCGCTTCCACCTGCGCGGCGAGGCAATCCGCAGCGCGGTCGATATCGGCTGGATGCGCAACCTCACCGTCGGCCGCATGATGCGCCGCGAGGTGCGCACGGTGCGCAGCGACACCGCGCTGGCCAGTTTCCGCCGCGACTTCCCGCTCGGTGTCACCGATCGGGTGGTGGTGGTGGACGATACGTCGCGCTACGCAGGTATCGTTCTGGTGGCCGAGGCCCATACCCAAGGCGAGCGGCCGCCGGACAAGGGCACCGGCACGATCGCCGACCTGCTGCACAACGCCGACGACATGCTGGTGCCGCAGATGACCATCAAGGACGCCGTCAACCTGTACGAAACCGCCGAGGCCGATGCGCTGGCGGTGGTCGACGGCAAGGAGAGCCGGCGCGTCATCGGCCTGCTGACCGAGCAATACGCCCTGCGCCGCTACAGCGAGGAACTGGAACGGCGGCGGCGGGAGTTGTCCGGCGAATAGGCGTCCCTATTCCTCCTCGATCACCGGAGGGCGATGCACCGTGACAGGCGGCAGCTTCCCCACCCACTTCTCCAACGCCACCAGGCAGGACTGCGCGCTCGGCCCCTGCCCCAGCTTCGAGGTGCCGACGTCGCGCGTCAGCACGTTCGGGTTGCCATGCACGCACAGGCTGCCGGGCACGCCGGGCTCCAGCGGGTCGAACCACGCCCCGGTCGCCAGCACCGCCACCCCCTGGCGCAGGCCGTCGGTGAGCACCGCGCCGGCGAGGCAAGCGCCGCGGGCGTTGAACACCCGCACCACGTCGCCCGCTGCGATGCCGCGCGCCGCCGCGTCGGCCTCGTGCAGCAGGATCGGCTCGCGGCCCTGGATCTTGGAGGCGAGTGACACGCGGGCCATGTCCATCTGGCCATGCAGCCGGGTCGCCGGCTGCACGCTCAACAGGTGCAACTGGCCCGGTGACGCGGTGCCGAGATATTCCACCGGCGCGCGCCAGACCGGGTGCCCCGGGCAGTCGTCGTAGCCGAAGCTGGCGATCCGTTCGGAAAATATCTCGATGCGGCCGGAGGGTGTGTTCAGCTTCGCCGCCTCGGGGTCGGCACGGAAGGCGCTGAAGGCGACGAAGGGGCGCGCGGGCTCCGCCACCTCCACCATGCCCGCTTCCCAGAACGCGTCGAAATCCGGCAGGTCCACGCCCATCCGCGCGTTCACCTCCCGCGCCCGGCCGTACATGGCGCGCAGCCAGGCACCCACGTCGCGCTGCTGGGTGAAGCGCGGCCGCACGCCCAGGGCCTCGGCGATATCGCCCATGTAGTCGTACTCGTCGCGCGCCTGGCCCTGCGGCGCCACCAGCCGCTTCATCGCCAGGATGAACCGGTCGAGCGAGCCGGAGCCGATATCGTCGCGCTCCATCGTGGTGGTGGCCGGCAGCACGATGTCGGCATGGCGGGCCACCGGCGTCCACCACGGCTCACTGACGATGATCGTCTCCGGCTTCGACCAGGCGCGCAGCAGGCGGTTGAGGTCCTGGTGGTGGTGGAACGGATTGCCGCCGGCCCACCAGACCAGCCGCGTGTCGGGATAGGTGATGCGCCGCCCGTTCCAATCCACCACGTCGCCCGGCCGCTCCAGCATGTCGGTGATCCGCGCGACGGGAATGAAGGAATGCGCCGGGTTGGGCAGCGCCGGCAGGCTCACCGAGGGCACCATCACCCGCGCCCCGCCCATGCCATTCTCGCTGCCCAACCCGAAGCAGAAGCCCTGGCCTGGCAGGCCGATGCGGCCGAGCATCGCGGCCAGGGCGGTCAGCATCCAGTACGGCTGCTCGCCCGCCTCGGCGCGCTGCAGCGACCAGGCGGCCGTCAACATGTGCGGCTGCCCCGCCAGGGCACGCGCCAGCGCCACGATGTCGGAGGCCGCCAGCCCGGTTTCGCCCGCCGCCCAGTCCGGCGACTTGGCCACCCCGTCGGCCTCGCCCATGACGTAGGCGCGCAAACTCGCGTAGCCAGTGGTGCAGCGGGACAGGAAATCGTGGTCCACCTGCCCTTCGGCGATCAGCACATGCGCCAGCGCCAGCATCATCGCCGTGTCGGTGCCCGGGCGGATCGGCCACCATTCCGCCGACACGTCGCCCGGCATGTCGGCGCGGATCGGCGAGACGTTGACGATGCGGATGCCCGCTGCCGCCGCCCGGCCCAGCCACAGCCCCATCTCGTGCCGCGCCCCGCCGCCCGCGTTCACCTGGCCGTTGCGCAGGGTGATGCCGCCGAAACACACCAGCACCTTCGCGTTGGCCACGATGTCGCGCCACGCCACCACCGGCCGGTCGACGATCTCCATGCCGCCGACGATATGCGGCATCAGCGTCATGCCGGCCGCGTAGGAATAGTTGGTCACCTGCCCGGTATAGCCGCCGGCCGAGGCCAGCAGCCGGTGCAACTGGCTCTGCGCATGGTGGAACCGCCCGGCCGAGGCCCAACCATATGAGCCACCGAAGATGCTCGCCGGGCCATGCGCATCGCGCACCCGCGCCACCTCGCCGGCGACCAGCCGCACTGCTTCGTCCCAGCCGATCGGCACGAAGGCTTCGCCGCCGCGCAGGGTGCCGCCGTTGCGATCGCCATTGAGCCAGCCCTTTCGAACATGGGGGCGGTCGATGCGCACCGGCGAATGCACGGCGTCAGGCATGCCCTGCAGGATCGCCGGCGGCGCCGGATCGTCCGCCGGCGGCAGCACGCGCACCAGCCGCCCGTCCTCGACCACGCCGGTGAAGGCGCCCCAATGCGCCGCGTGGTGCAGATTTCTGGTCATACGGCGGCAAAACCTCCAGGCGGCAGGCCCCACATCTGTACCGCGGTTCCCCGCCGCGCAAGACGGGCCTAAGCTGCCCGCCTCACAGCCGAACAGGAGAGGCCATCATGAACCCGCCGCCGCGCGCCAATTCCGCCGCCGCCCGCGATATCGCCCATGTGCTGCACCCCAACACCGACCTGAAGATGCACCTGGAGACCGGCCCCGTGGTGATCACCCACGGCGAGGGCGTGCGCGTGTTCGACGACACCGGCAAAAGCTACATCGAGGCCGTCGCCGGCCTGTGGTGCGCCGCCCTGGGATTCTCCAACGAACGCCTGGTGGAGGCCGCGGCGACGCAGATGCGCAAGCTGCCCTTCTACCACGGCTTCACCTCCAAGTCGCACGGGCCGATGATCGACCTGGCGGAGATGCTGATCGAGCGCGCGCCGGTGCCGATGAGCAAGGTGTTCTTCGCCAATTCAGGCTCCGAGGCGAACGACACCGCCATCAAGATGGCGTGGTATTTCAACAACGCCGTCGGCCGCCCCGAGAAGAAGAAGATCATCGGCCGCATCAAGGGTTATCACGGCATCACGCTGGCCGCCGCCTCGCTCACCGGCCTGCCCGCCAACCACCGCAGCTTCGACGTGCCGCTGGACCGCTTCGTCCACACCATCACCCCGCATTTCTACCATGGTGGCCTGCCCGGCGAGACCGAGGAGCAGTTCGCCACCCGCTGCGCCGACGAGCTTGAGGCGCTGATCTTGAGGGAAGGCCCCGACACGGTCGCCGCGATGTTCGCCGAGCCGATCCTGGGCGCCGGCGGCGTGCTGGTGCCGCCGGTTGGCTACTACGAGAAGATCCAGGCCGTGCTGCGCAAATACGATGTGCTGTTCGTCGCCGACGAGGTGATCTGCGGCTTCTGGCGCACCGGCAACTACTGGGGCTCGCAGACGCTGGGCCTGCAGCCCGACATCATCACCTGCGCCAAGGCGCTGTCCTCCTCGTACCTGCCGATCTCCGCGGTGATGGTGAACGACCGGGTGTTCCGCGCCCTGGCCGAGGAAAGCCACAGCATCGGCACCTTCGGCCACGGCTACACCTATTCCGGCCACCCGGTGCCCGCCGCGGTCGCGGTCGAGACGCTGAAGATCTACGACGAGATCAAGATCGGCGAGCATGTCGGCGCCGTCGGCCCCTATATGCAAAGCGAACTGCGCCGGCGCTTCAGCGACCATCCGCTGGTCGGCGAAGTGCGCGGCACCGGCCTGATCGCCGCGGTGGAGGTTGTCGCCGACAAGGCAACTCATGCCAATTTCGACGCCAAGCACAAGATCGGCGCCCGCCTGGCCAAGCTGTGCGAAGCCAACGGCGTGATCAGCCGCGGCCTGCCCGGCGACGCGCTGGCCTTCAGCCCGCCGCTGATCATCACCGAGGCCGAGATCCGCGACATGCTCGACGGCGTCGACCGCGCGCTGGACGAACTCGCGGTGCAACTGCGCCGCGAACAAATCGCCGTGGTGGCCTGACAGCCGAGCGGACTTTGCCAACCTTCCCTTGAATCAAGGGGTTTGGGGCCGCCGGCCCCAACGGGGTCGAGGGGCAGCGCCCCTCGCCTTCCCTTGCCTTCTCCCCGCACACCAGGAGCACCACCCATGACCCCGCAAGCCCACGTCGAGGACGTTCTCCTCCCGCTGGGAATCGAGATCGGCTTCTCCGCCACCCACCTGCCCACCGGCACGACAATCGCGATCAACCCGGACAAGCTGTTCTCCACGGCCAGCGTGTTCAAGATCGCCATCATGGTGGAAGCCTACCGCCAAGCCGACGAAGGCCGTTTCAAGCTGAGCGACCGCCTGCCGATGCCCGATGCACAGCGCGTCATCGGCTCGGGCGTGCTGCAAAAGCTCGACACCGGCATCGCGCCGACCATCCGCGACCTGGCGATGCTGATGATCATCATCAGCGACAACACCGCCACGCACATGCTGCAGGAACTGGTGGGGGCGGCGAACACCACCGCCACCATGCGCCGGCTGGGCCTGTCGAACATCAATGTGGTGCTGAGCCTGCCGCAGTCCTTCGCCCACGGCTACGGCCTGCCGCTCGACCCGCTGCCCGGCTATGAGGCCATGCAGGCGGCGATGCGCGACCGGGCCATGGACTACGATTCGCTGACCTTCGCCGGCTCGGACCGCAACACCACCTGTTCGGCCGCCGACATGGCCGCACTTTGCGCGATGATCCACCAGGGAAGCGCCGGCAGCCCAGCTTCCTGCGCCGACATGATGACCATCCTGCGCGCCCAGCAACTGCGCGACCGGGTGCCGCGCTACCTGCCCACCGGCTCGGTCGGCAACAAGACGGGCACCTTCCGCGGCATCCGCAACGATGCCGGGGTGATCCTGCGCAGCGACACCGATGTGGTCAGCTTCGGCCTGTTCACCTTCGACCGCACCGACCTGCCGGTCGGCAATTCGCGCGCGCTCGCCCGCCGCAACGCCCTGGTGAACGACGCCATGGCCGAGGTGGGCGAGATCCTGTGGAACCATTTTGGCACCTGACCAGGCGCCGGGGCACCTTCAGCCGGGAACGCCCCGGCTGAAGGATGCGTCGATCAGACCGCGGCTACCCGCCGCGCGCTGAACCAGGCGAACAGCAACGCCGGGCCCGACAACAGCACCGCGGCTGCCGTCATCTCCAGCGGTGACAGCGGCATCAGCCCGCCGCCGGGGGCCGCGAACATCAACCCACCAAGCACCAGCGCCCCACGGACCGGCCATTCCAGGGCGCCACAGCGCCGGAAGTCGCCGATCCAGTGCAGGAAGCCCTGCAGCCCGGCGCACACCAGCGCCACCCCAAACAGGGCGGTGATGAAGTGGCCGATGAAGTCGAACGCTTCGCCCTGCAATACCAGCGACGGGTTCATGATGAAGAAGAACGGCACGAAATAGATGATGCTGCCGAACTTCATCGCCTGCACACCCGTGGCGATCGGGTCCGACTTGGCCACCGACGAGGCGGCGAAGGCGGCCAGGGCGACCGGCGGCGTGATGAACGACACCATGCCCCAGTACATGATGAACAGATGCACGGCGATCGGGTTCAGCCCGACCTGGATCAGGCTGGGCGCCAGCAACACCGCCAGGAAAATGTAGCAGGCGGTAATGGTCATCCCCATGCCGAGGATGAAGCTGGTCAAGGCACCCATCAGCATCAGCAGCAACGGATCGCCGCCAGCCATGTGCAGCAGGCCGTTGGTCAGCGTACCGGTGAGGCCCGAGAGCGAGAAGGCGCCGACCAGCAGGCCGATACCCGCCAGGATCGCCACCAGTTCCACAAACACGCGCCCGTTGCCCTCAATGAAGGTCACCACTTCGCGCCAGCCCCAGCGGTGCTTGGAGAAAGCCTGGTTCAGCACCAGCAACAGGCCGGTGGCCAGCCAGGGCGCCCAGTTCTCCCGCTTCATCACCAGCAGCATCACCACCAGCAGGATGATGACAAAGATGAAGTACCAGCCCTCGCGGAACACGTCGCGCAGCTTCGGCATGTCCTCCCTCGGCATACCGACCATCTTGTCGCGCCCGGCCATGCAGTCGATCTGCATGAACAGCGCGAAGTAGAACAGGATCGCCGGCACCGCGGCGGCCAGCGCCACGGTGGCGTAGGGAACGTTGAGGAACTCGGCCATGATGAAGGCGGTCGCCCCCATCACCGGCGGAGCCAGCACGGCGCCGGTGGAGGCACAGGCCTCGATGGCGCCGGCGGTGGCGGGCTTGAATCCGGTCTTCTTCATCGCCGGAATAGTCATGGTGCCGGTGGTCAGCACGTTGGAGATCACGCTGCCGCTCATCGAGCCGAGCAACCCCGACGAGAAGATCGAGACCTTCGCCGCGCCGCCGCGGTACTGGCCGCACAGGGCGAAGGCGAAGTTGATGAAGAACGCGCCGGCGCCAGTGTATTGCAGCGCCGTGCCGAACACGAGGAAGCCAATCACCAGTTCGGCGAAGGCACGCATTGGAATCCCGAGCACGCTCTCGCGCGAGAAGATGTGGTACGACGCCGCCTCCAGCAGCTCGACCGAGGGCGAGTGCAGCAGTGCCGGCATGACGCCCGAAAACAGCGGGAAGGCGGAGAAGATCGCCATGATGGCGAACAGCACGAAGCCGCCGGCGCGACGCAACGCCTCAAGGCACAGCAGCCACATGGCCACGGCTGACCACACCACCCAGGGCTCGGCCACCATGAAGGCGCTGTATTCCCAGCCGGCCGCGGCGGATTCACGCGCCGTGGCGATCATGAGGATGGCCAGCGCGGTGGTCAGCACGAACAGCGCAATGTCGTAGGGCGGCACCCGCTCGGCATGCAGACCGGGCTTGACGGGGTAGATGATGAAGGCCAGCGGCAGCAACAGGCCGATCAACCCCCAATAGTACTCCGTGTCCAGCAGCGTGAAGCCCACAAAGAAGCGCAATGTGAACTGCTGGTTGAAGGTCAGGGCGATGGTCACGACCGTCCATGTCAGCAGCAGCGTCTGCCACGGCAGGGAAAGGCGCCGGGTTCGCAAGCTCCCCGAACCCGGCATTTCGTCGACGGACGTCTCAGACATGCGGTGTGGCGCCGCGCGCGGGATTAATCCCGATCACTCGAAAACCACGGGCATACCGGCCTTGCTCAGTGCGTCCTTGCGCTTGGCCATCCAGGCGGTGGCGAAGGCGGCGTTGTCGGCCGGCGGGCTCGCCTTGGTGAACTCGCCCCACGCCGTGCCGAGCACCTTCTGGCGCTCCAGCAGCTTGTCGTTGTGCGCCTGGGCCGCCGGGGTCCAAACGCCGGCCTCCTGCAACGCCTTCACCGTGCCGGGGTGATACGGCAGCACCCAGGTGAGGTTCTGGCGCTTCACCTCCAGCCCGTCGGCACCCGGCGCGCTGGCCTTGTAGTCGTCGTAGTTCACGATCATCGCGCGGGCGATGTTGTAGATCAGGTCGGCCGGCTGCGAAGCATAGGCCATGAAGATCGGGTACGGATAGACCGGCAGTTCCAGTGAGTTGGTGGGCGAAATGCCGCCCGCGCCGCAAGTGGCCTTGTGCGGGTAGTAGTACGGCGAGACAGCGTTGACCCGCGCCCAGCCCTCCTTGTCGGCGGCCGGGGTCTCCGGCCACATCAGGCCGCGCGGCGAGGCATCCAGTTCGCGGGCGGGGCCGGAAATGGTCGAGGCGATGGCGGCATCAACCTCGTTGTTGACCATGCCCTTCCACATCGCGCCGTTGCTGGAAAACTCGACGATCTTCACGTCCGCCTTGGTCAGGCCGCCGAAGGCCATGATGGCGTAGGCGTTCTGGTTCAGCGCCGGCGAGCCCACCACGGTGCCCACGCGCTTGCCGCGCAGGTCCTTGACCTCCTTCACGCCGGCATCCTTGGCCACACCGAGGGCGATGGCGTTGCACGACGACGATGCCAGGATCAGCTGCAGCGGTTGCGGGCCCCAGTCCTTGCTGGCGAAGTCGTAGATCCCCTCGCTGGCGAAATAGCCGCCGATCCCCATGGCCGAGGCCTGGGCGCGGTTCAGCTTCAGCGGTACCAGGCGGGCGATGTCGTTGCCGGCGGGCAGGCCGCGCAGGTCGGTGCCATGCTTCTCCTTCAGCATCTTGCCAATGCCGACAAGGATGTTGAAGCCGGAGGTGCCGGTCTCATAAGCCGTCATGGTCAGCGACGGCGGCAGCTTGATGTCCTGCGCGGCGGCGGGCGCGGCGGCCGGCGCGATGGCGAGCATGACGGTACCGGCACATGCCAGCAGCTTCGCTTTGTAGCCCATCGTGTTTTCTCCCTGTCGACGCAAGGGCGCCCGTGCCCCTCACCGTGGCGCTACATCGCGGGGGGCCGCGGCAAAGTCAAGCAACAGCCCCGGCCGCAACGCATCAGTCGAAGATGACGGGCAATCCGGCCTTGACCAGCGAGGCCTTGCGCGCTGCCATCCAGCCCTCGGCGAAGGCCGTGGCGTCGGCAGGTGGGTTCGCGGCGGTGTGTGCGGTCCACGCCGCGCCAAGCACATCCTGGCGACGCAGCAACACCTCATTGTGTGCCTGCGCGGCCGGGGTCCATGCGCCGGCCTCCTCCAGCGCCTTCACCGCGCCGGCATGATAGGGCAGCACCCAGGCGAGGTTCTGGTTCTTGACCGCCAGCCCCTCGGCGCCCGGCGCGCCATCCTTGTAGGCGTCGTGGCCAACGATCATGGCCTTGGTGATGCCATAGATCAGGTCGGCCGGTTGCGTGGCATAGGCCATCCAGATCGGATAGGGGTAAACGGGCAATTCGATAGGATTGGCCGCCGAGAGCCCGCCGGCACCGCAGGTGGCCACGTGCGGAGAGAAATAGGGGCCCACAGCGGTCAGCCGCGCCCAGCCCTCCTTGTCGGCGGCCGGGGCTGGCGGGAAGACGATGCCGCGCGGCGAGGCGTCGAGTTCGCGCGCCTGACCGGACACCGTTAGGGTGTTGGCGGCATCCACCTCGTTGTTGAGCATGCCACGCCACATCGCGCCATAGCTAGAAAACTGCACTATCGTCACGTCATCCTTGGTCAGGCCGCCGAACGCCAGAAGCGCCAGGGCGTTCTGGTTCAGCGCCGGCGAGCCGATCACCATGCCAACACGCTTGCCGCGCAGGTCCTTGTACTCCTTCACACCAGTATCCTTGGCGACGCCGAGCGCCGCGCCGGGGCACGATGTCGCCGCCAGCAGCACCTGCAGCTTCTGCGGCCCCCACTCGCGCGAGGCGAACTCGTACACGCCCTCCATGGCGAAGAACCCGCCGACGCCCATGGCCGAGACCTGGGCACGCCCGGCCTTCAGCGGGGCAAGGCGCGCGATGTCGTTGCCCGCCGGAAGAGCCCGCAAATCGACGTTGTACTTGTCCTTCAGCATCTTGCCGATCGCCACGACCATGCTGAACCCAGCTGAGCCGGTGTCGTAGGCGGTCATGGTCAGCGACGACGGCAGCTTGACGTCCTGCGCGGCGGCGGGCGTCGCAAGCACGGTGGAAAGGCTGGCGATCGCAGCCGCCAGAATTGTCAGGCGCATGGTGTCATCTCCCCGGAGTTGCCGCGCTCTTTAAGCGCAGCTTTGCCCGAGTTCATCGCGGCGTCGCGCGGCGATGTCAAGGAAAGCCGTCCGCAACCGCCCCGTCGTGCGACCGCCGCAACCTCAACGCCGCGGCTTGTCGCGGATCGCCTTGGGCCAGGGAACGATGGTGCCGGGCACCGTGGTGTCGATCCCGCCCAGGGCGTAGGTGCGCCGGCACAACTCGCCGGCCAGGGCCGCGCGGTCGGTGAAGCCCGCCAGTTCGCCCGGCGGAATCACGTCGCCGATCGCCATGCCCACCCGGGTGCCGAACCGGCGGCGGATCTCGCCGGCCATCAGCGCCAGGCGCAGGGTGACGCTGTAGTGGCTGACCACCTGGAAAAGCCGGCTGTTCTGCCCCTCGAAGAACACCGGCACCACCGCGCAGCGGCCGCGCTGCGCCAGTTGTCCCACGATCGGCTGCCAAGGGCCGTCCATCGCCGGCCGGCGGCCCCAGCGATCCGGCGCGGTCGAGATGGCGCCGCCGGGGAACACCAGCAGCGCGCCCGCCTCCTCCAGGTGTCGCCGCGCGGCCACCCGCGAGGCCACGTTGGCCGTCATCGCCTCGCGCGAGCCCGAGAAGTCCAGCGGCAGCAGGTGCCCGGCGGTCTCGGGCGCCTGCACCAGCACCGAGTTGATCAGCAGCTTGAAGTCGGGCCGCACCTGGCTGATCAGCCAGCACAGCGCGAAGCCGTCCACCAACCCATAGGGATGGTTGGCCACCACCAACAGCGGCCCGGTGGCCGGGATGGCCGCCATGGCCGCCCGGTCGAACTCCAGGCGGATCGCCGCCCGGCGCATCATCTCCGACCAGAACATCGACGCCGTGCCGCCCTCGGCGCGGAAGGTGCGATAGAGTTCCCTCAGCTTGCGCTGCCCGGTCGCCCGCTCCACACAGCGCACCACCACACGACGCATCGCCGACATGGCGGGATCGATATAGGAAATCGGCGGATCTTCGCCGACCGCCGAACCCTGTGCCGTCGCCATGCCGTCCATCCTTCATCACATCATTGCCGCGCCATGGCGATACGTCGCGCCAGCGTGACGACCCAGTGAAGGTTTTGTGGCTGCGGCGGGGTTACGACCGGATCGCGGTATCCTCCCCAAGCAGCGCCTGGGCGCAGGCATCCAGGATGGCGTCGGTGTCCATGCCGTGGGTGCGATACAGGTCGGGAATGTCGGCGCTCTCGCCGAACCGCTCCGGCCCCAGCGCCACCACGCGCTGGCCGCGCACCGCGCCCAGCCAGGAATGCGCGGCGGGATGGCCGTCCAGGATCGTCACCAGCGCCGCATCGCGTGCCAGCGGGGCGAGCAGCGTCTCGACATGCGCGCGCGCCGCCCGGTCACCCTGGCGGCGGGCCCGTGCGGCCGCGGTCCAGCCGGCATGCAGCCGGTCGGGGCTGGTGATCGCCAGCAGGCCGGCGCCGGGCACCTCGTCAGCCAGTTCGGCGAACGCGGCCTCCGCCTCCGGCGCCACCGGTCCCTGGTAGGCGATGGCGATGCGCGCACCCGCGTCCGGCGGCACCACCCAATGCCCCCCGGCGATCACCGCTGCCGGGTCTAGGTCGCGCGGCTTCTGCTCGATGGCACGCGTCGACAGCCGCAGCCACACCGCCGAGCCGTCGGGCTGCTGCATGTGGTGAAAGGCATGCCGCAGCAGGATCGCCAGCTCGTCCACATGCGCCGGCTCGAAGCTGGCCAGTCGGTCCGCCGCCATGCCGATCAGCGGCGTGTTGAACGACTGATGCTGCCCCCCCTCCGGCGCCAGGCTCAGGCCCGAGGGCGTGGACACCAGCAGGAAGCGCGCGTCCTGGTAGCAGGCATAGATCAGCGCATCGAGGCCACGGTTCACGAACGGATCGTACACCGTGCCGATCGGCAGCAGCCGCGCGCCGTGCAACTGCGTCGCCAGCCCCGCGGCAGCGAGCACCAGGAACAGGTTCTGCTCGGCGATGCCCAGTTCGATGTGCTGGCCCGAGGGAGTCATGCCCCAGCGCTGGGCACTGGCCACCTTGGCGTCGCGGAACACGTCGTTGCGGGTATGCCGGTCGAACACGCCGCGCCGGTTCACCCAGGGGCCAAGATTGGTGGAGACGGTGACATCCGGGCTGGTGGTCACGATGCGCTCGGCCAGCGCCTTCATTTCGCCCGTGCCGCGGCCGATCTCGGCCAGGATATCGCCGAAGCCGGACTGGGTGGAAACCTTCCGCCCGGCCACACGCGGCATCGGCAGCACGGCGGGAACATGGATCGCCGGGTCGGCCAACACCCGCCCCTCCGGGGTGAGCGGCGTGGCGAACGGCACCGAGGCAATGAACGCGGCCATTTCGTCAGCCCCGATGTCCAGCCCCTCGAAGGGATCCCACTCATGGCCCGGGCGGATGCGGTTGGAGGCGCGAAACCCCTCCATCTGCTCCTTGGTCATCAGGCCGGAATGGTTGTCCTTATGGCCGGCGAACGGCAGGCCCATGCCCTTGATGGTATAGGCGATGAAGCAGGTCGGCTGGTCGCCGGCGGCATCGGCGGCGCGCAAATGCTCGATGATCGTCTCGATGTCGTGGCCGCCGAGATTGGTCATCAACTCGGCCAATTCGTCGTCCGACATCGGGTCGATGATGGCGCGCAGCCCCTCGCTGCGCGACAGGTCGGTCAGCAGCGCCTGGCGCCAGGCCGCCCCGCCCTGGAAGGTCAGCGCCGAGTAGAGCGAGTTGGGGCAGTCGTCGATCCAGCGGCGCAACGCCTCGCCGCCCTCGCGCGCGAAGGCCGCCTCCAGCTTGCGGCCGTATTTCAGGGTCACGACGTTCCAGCCCATGTCCTGGAACAACCCCTCGATGCGGCCGAACAGCCGGTCCGGCACAACGGAATCGAGGCTCTGGCGGTTGTAGTCGATGATCCACCACACATTGCGGATGTCGTGCTTCCAGCCCTCCAGCAGCGCCTCGTAGATGTTGCCCTCGTCCAGTTCCGCATCGCCGGCGATGGCGATGTGCCGTCCGGCGGGAATGTCGGGCCGACCCAGCCCATGCAGCCGCACATAATCGGCCATCAGCGAGGAAAAGCTGGTCAACGCCACGCCAAGCCCCACGGATCCGGTGGAGAAATCCACCTCCGGCCCGTCCCTGGTGCGGCTTGGGTACGATTGCGTGCCGCCGAGCTGACGCAGGGATGCCAGCTTGTCCCGGGTCTGGCGGCCGAACAGGTAGTTCATCGCATGGAACACCGGGCTGGCGTGCGGCTTCACCGCCACCCGGTCCTGCGGGCGCAGCACCGAGAAATACAGCGCCGTCAGGATCGAGATGCACGAGGCGCAGGAAGCCTGGTGCCCGCCCACCTTCAGCCCGTCGCGGTTCGGGCGGATATGGTTGGCGTTGTGGATCATCCACGACGACAGCCACAGCAGCTTGCGCTCGACCTGGTGCAGGAAGGCGACGCGGCGCGGATCGGACTCGGCGGGCATCGGCGGCGCCACCTTCAACGGCATCTCATTCATGCGCCTCTCCCCCTCATCATAAGGCTACGGCCGCAATAGCCGCCGGATCGCCGGCGCGGCGTTGCGCTTGCCCTCGCCGGCATAGTCTTCATGACATTGCTCTATCCGCGCGGGATCATACAGGTAGTTCACCATCATCGCCGCACTCTCCTTCACCCCCTTTTCGGAAGTGTCGCCAAGCGGGCACAGCCGCTCGATGCGCGCGCCGTTGGACAGGTGGAAATGCGCCACCGGGTCCGCCGTCCGCTTGCCGCGCCCCTCGTTCAGCAGATAGTGCGCGCATAGCCGCATCAGCACCGGCTCCACCAGCTTCGTGGCGGCGCCATCGCGCGCCCAGCCGCGCCGCTCCATCAGGCTGGCCAGCGCCGCCGTGCCCGTGCCCGCCGCCGGCACCGCGGCCAGCAGCACCGCCGCCTCGCCCTCGCGCAGCAGGTCGGCCTCGTCGCGCTTCACCGCGGCGTCGAGCCAACGGCGGAAGCCCGGAATCGGCGACAGCGTGGCGAAGCTGCGCAGGTTGCGGAACTCTGCCCCCAGCACCTCCACCACCCGCTTGATCAGGAAGTTGCCGAAGCTGATGCCGGCGAGCCCGCGCTGGCAGTTGCTGATGGAATAAAATATCGCGGTGTCGGCCTCCTTGGAATCCAGCACCGGCGCCTTCTGGTCCAGCAGCGCCTGCACCGAGCCGGCCAGCCCCTGCACCAGCGCCACCTCCACGAAGATCATCGGCTCGGCGGGCATGCGCGGATGAAAGAACGCATAGCAGCGCCGGTCGGAATCCAGCCGGTTCTTCAGGTCGCGCCAGCCGCGGATCTCGTGCACCGCCTCGTAGCCGACCAGCTTTTCCAGCAGGGCGGCGGGCGAGTTCCAGTCGATGCGCTGCAGGTCCAGGAAACCCACGTCGAACCAGGCGGCCAGCAGCGCGCGCAGGTCGCCCTCCAGCGCCGCCAACGCCAGGTCGCCCTCGCGCAGGCCCAGCAGCGCGGTGCGCAAATCCACCAGGAACTTCATGCCGTCGGGAATGGTGGTGAACTGGGTCAGCAGGCGCACCCGCGGCGGCTCCAAAACCCGGCGTAGTGCCGCGGTGGCCACCGACCGGGCGGCCGGGTCGTCGGCCTCCTGCAGGCGGGCAGCGGCCTGGGCGATGGCGGCAGGGTCGGAGTCGAAGGCCGCCAAGTCGCGCAGGAAGGCCAGTCGCCCGGCGTCGTCGGCGGCCAAATAGGCCTCGGCGAGCTTGGCCGCCCGGTTGCGCGCGCTGACCTCGCCGCCGCGCGCGGCCAGGCAGTCGCGCATCTGGGCGGCGATGCTCTCGTCCTCGGCGGGCGCGACGGCTGCGGCCATGTCGCGCCATGCGTCGGTGATCCGCCGGATGGCGCGGTCGAGCAGACCGGTCGTCACAATCTCGGACATGGGCGCTCCTGCATGGGACGGCCAGGATAGACGCGCCGGCGCCCAGTGCCAACGAAGCTTGCCGTGATGCGCGACACAGTGCTCCATGCGCGCCACGCGAGGGAGGTCGTTCCGCTATGGATAATGTTATCGACTATTACTATTCCACCCGCTCGATCTACGCCTATTTCGGCGCCGCGCGCATCGTGGCCCTGGCCCATCGCCACGGTCGACGCCTGGTGCACAAGCCCGTCGACCTGTCCCAGGTGGTGCCGGCCGCCGGCAGCCAGCCCTTCGCCGAACGTTCCGCCACCCAGCGCCGCTACCATTTCGGCCGCGAGATCGAGCGCTGGAGCGAATATCTGGGTGTCCCGGCCCTGGTCGACCCCAGCCACCACCACGGCGACCGCGCCCTGCCCTCCGGCTTCGTCATCGCCGCCCAGGCCCAGGGCCACGACGTCGATGCCCTGCATGTCGCCCTGCTGCAGGCGCTGTGGCGCGACGACCGCGACGTCGGCAACCCCGACGTGCTGGCCGCCATCGCCCGCGAAACCGGCATCGACCCCACCCCGCTGCTGGCCGCCGCCCTGGCGCCCGAAACCCAGGCCGAATTCGCCCGCAACACCGCCGAGGCTATTGCCCGCCACGTGCTGGGCTCGCCGACCTATATCGTCGACGGCGAGAACTTCTACGGCCAGGACCGGCTGATGATGGTCGAGCGCGCGCTGGAACGCCCCTTCGCGCCGACCACCCTGGCGGGGTGAACGCCGGGCGCACGGGTGCTGGCGGTGGCGGGGCTGTCGGCAGCGCGGAACCTCAGCGACGGCCTGGCGGCGGATGCCGACCTCGCGGTCGCCCAGGCGGCGCTGGAGGCCCGATCGCGGCGATCAGATCCTCCGCGACAAGCCCGGGCCCGACCCGGTTCGCCGCCTGGCCGTGCAGCCACACCGCGGCACAGCTTGCCTCCCAGGCCGCCATTCCTTGGGCCAGCAACCCCGCGACGGCACCCGCCAGCACGTCGCCGGCACCCGCGGTGGCGAGCCATGGCGGGGCGGAATCGTTGATCGCCACCCGGCCATCCGGGGCGGCGACGATGGTATCGGCGCCCTTCAGCAGCACCACCGCCCCGGTGCGCGCCGCCGCCGCCCGCACCGCCGCCACCCGGTCCGTGCCGGGGGCGCCGAAAACGCGGGCGAATTCGCCACCATGCGGGGTCAGCACGGTGGCGCCGCGCAAGGCATCCGGATCGCCCGTGGCAGCGGTCAGGGCGTCGGCATCGGCCACCACCTGCCGCCCGGCGCCACGCAGAACCGCCAGCGCCAGGCGCGCCTGCACCACCCCCAGGCCCGGACCACACACCCAAACGCCACGCCGCGGATCGGCCAGCAGGCGCTCCAGCGGCGCGGTATCGACCAGAATGCCGGGGTCGCCCGCACGATAAACAGCGGCGGCGGCGGCAGGCGCCGCGATGGTCAACATGCCCGCCCCGATGCGCCGTGCCGCCCCGGCGGCCAGCCGCGCCGCGCCGGTCATCGCCGCCCCGCCCAGCACGGTCACATGCCCGCGCGTGTATTTGTGGTCGCCCGCGCCGGGCACCGGCAGGGTCCAGAGGCCCGGGGTGTTGCGCCAGGCACGCGTGGCCGGCACGCCGGCGGGAATGCCGATATCGGCCAGCACCAGTTCGCCGCACAGCGCCCGGCCCGGCAGCAACAGATGGCCGGGCTTGCGGCGGTGGAAGGTAACGGTCATGTCCGCCGCCGCCACCTGCCCCCGCGAAGCCCCGGTCGCCCCATCCAGCCCGGTCGGTACATCCACCGCGACAATGCACCGCGCCGCGGCCAGCACGCTCGCCACCGCCGGGTCGAGCTCGCGCGCCAGCCCGGCACCGAACACCGCATCCACCACCAAGTCTGCACGTGCCGCATGGTCGCGGTCGAACGGCACCTCTGGCCCGCGCCACCCCGCCGCCGCCACGGCCGCATCACCGCGCGGCGGCGCCAGGGCCGCGACCGCGACCGGCCAGCCTTCGCGGGCCAACAATCGCGATGCCACATACCCATCGCCGCCATTGTTGCCCGGGCCACACAGCACCAGCACGCGGCACGGCAGGAAGCGGGCACGGATCGCCTGGGCCACCGCCCAGCCCGCCCGCTCCATCAGCACCGCGACCGGCGTACCGAAGGCCACCGCCGCGGCGTCGGCCTCAGCCATCTCCAACGGGGTGAGCAGTTCCTCCACGCGTCCTCCACGATGCTGCGACCGGCCGCACCATACGCCACCCCGACGCCTGCGCGCAGGCGTCTTGATTCATCCACCTGCTGACGCGCAGTCATCGCCGCTTTGTCCGCCCCTCCTCGCCCCAGATGCGCTAGGATCGCGGCGAACAGGCGGAGCGTTGCTGCATGGCGGTGGTGATCACGGTGGCCCAGCAAAAGGGCGGCGCGGGCAAGACCACGCTGGCGGCCAACCTTGCCGCGTCATTGGCGGCCGAGCAGCGCGTGGCGGTGCTGGACACCGACCCGCAGCGCAGCCTGGCCCGCTGGCATGCCTTGCGCACGGCGCGCAGCGGCGCCGTGGCCGCCATCACCCTGTCCGAGCGCGCGGGCTGGCGGTTGCCGGCGGAGATCGAACGCCTGGGCCGGTCGCACGACATCCTGATCGTCGACAGCCCGCCGCAGATCGACACCGACGCCAGGCTCGCCATCCGCGCCGCCGACCTGGTGCTGGTGCCACTGCAGCCCAGCCCGCCCGATCTCTGGGCAGCCGAGGGAACCCTGGCCCTGGCCCTCGGCGAGAAACGCAAGGTGCGCCTGCTGCTCAACCGCGCGCCGGCCAGCGGCAGCCTGCGCGGTGCGGTCGAAGCAGAGATCAACTAACGCGGCCACCCGATGCTGGCCGCCGCATTGGGCAACCGCATCGGCTTCGCCAACGCCTTCGCCCGCGGCCTGGGGGTTAGCGAAACCGCCCCGCGCTCGACCGCGGCGCAGGAGCTGCGGGCGTTACTGGACGAAATTCGGGGGTTACTGAAGTGACGTTGCTCGGGCTGCTGAATGCGTTGCACCTGCTGGCTGCCGCGATCTGGGTGGGCGGCATGTTCTTCGCCCTGCTGGTGCTGCGGCCAAGTCTCGCGGTGCTGGAACCGCCACAGCGCCTGGCGCTGCATGGCCAGGTGTTCCGGCGCTTCTTTCTGGTCATCTGGCACGCCGTGCCGATCGTGCTGCTCAGCGGCTACGCCCTGTTGTTCCTCGGCTTCGGCGGCTTCCGCGGCGTGGGATGGCCGATCCACGTGATGCACCTTCTCGGCCTGATCATGTCGGTGGTGTTCGTGATCATCTTCTTCGGCCCGTGGCGAAAGCTGCGCGCGGCACTCGCCGCCGGCGACCGTGCCGCCGCCCCCGCCGCGGTGGACAGCATCCGCCGCCTCATCATGGTCAACCTCGTGCTGGGCCTGCTGACGATAACGCTCGGCGGACTCGCATAGTGGGTATAATGCTACGGATCACACCGTAAACCTCGATCCACCTGTCCTCGATTCACCAAACGCTTGGACAGCAAGCGTTTGGATCGCACCACTAGCGCTGCGGACCAGCCTCCAGCAGCGCAAGGTTCTGGCGGGCGAGGTCGGCGGTGGCACTGTCGGGCGCGAGGGTGATCGCGCGTTCCCAGTCGGCCCGCGCGCCCTCGCTGTCGCCGCGGCGCTGGCGCAGGATGCCGCGCTCCAGGAACGCCTCGACATTGTCCGGCTCCAGGGCCAACGTTGCCTCGATGTCGGCGGCGGCCTCAATATCGCGGCCAAGATGGCGCAGGGCGGCCCCGCGCAACACCATCGCATCGGTGCGCCGCCCATCCACGCGCAGGGCCAGGGACAGGTCGTCCACCACCTCCGCAAAGCGCTGCATCACGCCCCCGGCGATGGCACGCTCGATCAGCAGGTTGGCGTCCTCGGGCGTCAGCGCCAGGGCTGCCGAAGCGGCGGCATGCGCACGCGGGGCATCGCCGTCCATCAGCCAGGCCTGGGCCGCCTGATACAGCAGCATCGCCAGCGTCACCGGCGGCGCGGCACTGGACGATGCGAGTTCCTCAAGCTGCTCGGCACCCGGCGCCGGTTCGCCCAGGGCGATGCGCGACAGGGCGAGGCAATGGATGGCGCCATCGCCACCACCCCGCTCCAGCCATGCGCGCGCCAGCGTGGCACTACCCCGCGGGTCGCTGGCCAACATGCCGAGGCAGCGGTCGTATTCCAGCCCGGTGGTGATGCGCGGCGGCACCGGCGGCAGCGGCAGCAGGCCCATGGGCGCTGCCTCGCCCTCGATCCCGGCGGCGGTCAGCGCATACCACGCGACCGCCCCCCCGACCGCAGCCAGGACCAGCGCGGGAGCCAGCAGGACGTGACGCGGGATCATGTTACTGCCAGTCTAGGCCTCGCCCCTCCCCACCGCAAACATGCCCGCTCCAGACAGGGATTCCGCTCCGCATGACCCACACCCACCTGTTGATCCTGGGCCTCGGCTATTGCGGTATGGCGGTGGCCCGGGGGGCGCTGGCGCGCGGCATCGCCGTCACCGCCACCAGCCGTGCCGCGGCGCGCCCGCCCGAGGCCCCTGGCGCGGTGGCGGTGATACCATTCGCCAGCCCCCTGCCCGCCGGCATCACCCATGTGCTGGCCACCGCCCCGCCGGACGAAAGTGGCGATCCGGCATTGCGCGCCTACGGCACGGCGCTGGCCGAGGCCCCGCTGCTGCGCTGGGCCGGCTATCTCTCCACCACCGGCGTCTATGGGGATCGTGCCGGCGCATGGGTGGACGAAACAGCGGCGGCCGCCCCCGGCAACGCGCGGGCACGCCGGCGAATAGCGGCAGAGGCGCAATGGGCGACGCTGGCCAGCCGCATCGCCGTGGACCTGTTCCGCGTGGCCGGCATCTACGGCCCCGGCCGCGCCGCCTTCAACGACCTGCGGGCCGGGCGCGCGCGCCGCGTGGTCAAGCCGGGCCACATGTTCAGCCGGATCCACCGCGACGACATCGCCGGCGCCGTGCTCGCGGCGATCGGGCAGAACCCGCCGCCCGGCGTGCGGGTGCTGCACCTGGCCGACGACGAACCGGCCGAGAGTGCCGCGGTGATCGCCGAGGCCGCCGCCCTGCTGGGCATGCCCCCGCCGCCTGCCACGCCCTACGCGGAGGCGGCGATGAGCGAGATGGCCCGCAGTTTCTGGGCCGAGAACCGCAAGGTCGCCAGTGCCGCGACCCAGGCCGCGCTGGGCTACCGCTGGCAGTATCCCAGCTACCGCGAAGGGCTACGCGCCATCCTGGGCGAGGAGCCCCGCGACCGTCCGTGACAGCAGGGCGAGGTCCTGCGGCCGCGACAGCCGGTGGTCGCCATCCTTAACCAGCACGATCCCGACATCCTCGCTCGCCACCTGCTCGGCGATGCGCAGCGCGGTCTGCCAGGGCACATCAGGGTCGCGCTGGCCCTGCAGCAGGCGCACCGGGCAGCCGATTGCAATCGCCCCCCCGAGCAGGCACTGGGCGCGACCATCATCGATAAGCGCCCGGGTGAAGCGATAGGGCTTCTCGCCGTATTCGCTCGGGCGTTCGATGAAGCCGCCCTGCATCAGTTGCGCGCGCTCCGGCTCCGACAGCCCCTCCCAAAGCAGCGTCTCGGTGAAGTCCGGGGCTGCCGCAATGCCGACCAGGCCCGCGACACGGCCAGCCATGGCACGCGCCAGCAGCAACGCGATCCACCCACCCATGGACGAGCCGACCAGCAGCAGCGGCCCTGAAACTCTCGCCTCGATCACCGCGCGCGCATCGGCACACCAGCGCCCGATGGTGCCGTCCTCGAACGCACCGCCACTCACCCCATGGCCGGAATAGTCCAGGCGCAGCATCGCGCGCCCGTTTGCGGCGCACCAGTCGCGCAGATGGGTGGCCTTGCTGCCCGCCATATCGCTCTTGAAGCCGGGCAGGAAGACAACGGTGGGGCCGGTGCCGGGCAAATGCGCCCAGGCGAGTTCCACCCCGTCGCCACGGTCGAGCCGGCCCACGGCCTCGGTGCTCATGCCCCCGCCCTCATGCCAAACGCAGCCGCAGGATGCCGGCGGCGTCGGTCTCGCCGCGCAGTTCGCCCAGCGCCAGCATATGGTTCACATGCGCTAGTGCCTCGCCGAACGCGAAGCCCATCTGGTGCGCATCGAGCTTGCGATTGAACAGGCTGGGCATGATCGCCGCCGTGGTATCGGCCCCCGCGGTAATGGCGGCGGCCACCGCGTCGCAGCGTTCGCGGTGGTGGGCGATCAGCGTGTCGATCCGGTCGTGCAACCCGGTGAAGGGCCGGCCATGGGCGGGCGCTGTCAGCACACCGGCCGGCACGGCAGCGCGAATGTCGCGCAGGGAGGCGAGGAAGTCGGCCAGCGCGTCGGCCTCCGGCTCCCAGGCATTGACCCCGACATTGGGCGAGATGTGGCCGATCACCTGGTCGGTCGGCAGGAACACGCCCTCCTCGCGGCACAGCAGCATCACCTGCTCCAGCGCATGGCCGGCCCCGGTCATCACCTCGAAGTGGCGGCCGCCGAGGTCGAGCACGTCGCCGGCCCGCACGCGCGTGTAGGACAACGGCAGGTCCACGGTCAGGCGCTGGTACGAATCCCCGCGCACCGTCACCGCATGAACCTGGTCCTCGTCCAGCCCGTGCCGCACGTAGAACGGGCGGTGCGGCGATGACTCCACGCCGCCGGCACGGCTGCGCGACAAGCGCGATTGAAGGTATTCGGTCTGGCTCATGGTCACGCCAACGCCGAGCTTCTCGGACAGCCAGCCGCCGAGGCCGACATGGTCGGGATGGAAATGGGTGACGATCAGGCGGCGCACCGGCCTGCCGGCGAGCGCGCCGGCCAGCATCTCCTCCCACACCGCGCGGGTCCGGTCGTCGGCCACGCCACTGTCGATGATCGTCCAGCCGGTGCCGTCGTCGATGATATGGATGTTGACGTGGTTCAGCGCGAAAGGCAGCGCCAGGCGCAGCCACAATATACCGGGGGCAAGCTGCACCAAGGTGCCGGGCTCGGGCGCGGCATGGGTATAGGCAGGGGCGGCGAGATCGGCGACGGACATTCTGCGGGCCTAGTCCTGAATGCGGCGGGGCACGGTGACGGTGGCAACCATCGACTGCACCACCTGGTCAAGCTGGTTGTAGGTAGTATTGCGGATCTTCGCCCAGCCATGGCTGGGGCGCGAGACCGAAGGACGCAGTTCCACCACCTCGCTCTCCACCCGCAGCGTGTCGCCGGGGCGCATCGGGCGCGGCCAGCGCAACTCGTCGATGCCGTTGCCGATGATGCCGCCGGCCAGCGGCAACCCACCCTGGGCCATCAGCCGCATGGTCAGCGCCGCGGTGTGCCAGCCGCTGCCGGCCAGGCCCTTGAAGATGCTGTCCTTCGCCGCCGCGGCGTCGGTATGGAACGGCTGGGGATCGAACGCGCGCGCAAACGCGATGATATCCTCCCCGGCCACCGTGACACGGTCCGAACGGAGCACCAGGCCAATGGCAAGGTCCTCGAAATACAGCTTCGTCGCCACGATGGGTCATCCCCATGATATTCAGGAACTGGCTATACCAGCCGCGGGACAGGCGGGCTATGCGGCGCAGGGCTTGATGCCGCCCCCGCCCCGTCCAAAGTTCCCGCCCAAGGTCCACGCCCAAGGTTCGACCATCGACAAAGGAGCACCGCCATGTCCGAGATCCCCGACGCCTTCAACGACCTGATGACCAGCCCCAAGGCCTTCGCCCACCTCGCAACGGTGAACCCCGACGGGGCGCCGCAGGTGACGCCGGTGTGGTTCGACATGGCGGGCGGCAAGCTGCGCGTGAACTCGGCCAAGGGGCGGGTGAAATCGCGCAACATGACCGAAGGCGCCCGCGTGGCGCTGTCCATCCTCGATCCTGACAACGCCTACCGCTACATCCAGGTGCGCGGCACGGTGGTGCGCGCCACCGAGGAAGGCGGCGATGCCCATATCGACGCGCTGGCCAAAAAATACCTCGGCAAGGACATCTACCCGTTCCGCCAGGCCGGCGAGGTCCGAGTGATCTTCGAGATCGAGCCGACCGGCGTTGATACCATGGGTTAACCGGGAGGATGACCCGGCCCACCGGGTGACAGCGGGCGCCGCAGCGCGCAAACTTGCGCCCGACAGGCGTCGGCGACAGGCTGCCCACCGAACCGGGCAGCCCGCCGCGCCGCGCGAGGAGGCGCCCGATGACCGAACCCTGCGACCTGACCGCCGCGGAAGCCCGCCGCATGATCGGCGCGCGCCAGCTTTCGCCGGTGGAACTTCTGGCAAGCTGCCGCGCTCGGATCGAGGCGGTGAACCACGCGGTGAAGGGCGTCACCGACACCATCTGGCCCCGCGCGCTGGAGGAAGCCAAGGCCGCCGAGCGCGCGGTCATGCAGGGCGACGACCTGCCGGCGCTGCACGGCCTGCCCATGGGCGTGAAGGACCTCGACGACGCCGAAGGCCTGATCAACAGCTACGGCTCCAAGATCTTCGCCGACAACCGCCCCACCCACGACGACCCGATGGTGGCGCGCTGCCGTGCCGCGGGCGCGATCGTGGTCGGCAAAACCAACGTTCCCGAATTCGGCGCCGGCGCGAACTCCAACAACCCCGTCTATGGCCCTTCCGGCAATCCCTTCGACCCGGAGCGAACCCCCGGCGGCTCCTCCGGCGGCTCGGCGGTCGCCCTGGCCACCGGCATGCTGCCGATCTGCACCGGCTCCGACGGCGGCGGCTCCCTGCGCATCCCCGCGGCGTTCTGCGGCGTGGTCGGCTTCCGCCCCTCCCCCGGCCTGGTGCCCACCGACCGGCGCGGCCAGGGCTGGAACATGATCCCCACCCTCGGCCCGATGGGCCGCACCGTCGAGGATACCTGCCTGCTGCTCTCGGCCCAGGCAGCGTTCGACCCGATGGACCCGCTGTCGCGCCCCATCGACGGCGGCATGTTCCTGCACCCGCGCGCCGCCGACCCGTCCCGCCTGCGCGTGGCCTTCACCGAAGACTGGGGCACCTGCCCCGTCGATCCCTCCATCCGCGACACCTTCCGCGCGCGCATCGCCAAGCTGAAGCCGCTGTTCCGCGCCTGCGACGAGATCTCCCCCGACATGGGCCGCGCCCACGAAGCCTTCGGCGTGCTCCGGGCAACCGGCATGCTGCAGTCGCAGCGCGCCAACTACCGCGATCCGGCAAAGCGCGCGCTGCTCGGCCCCAACATGATCGCCAACTACGAGGAGGGCCTGCAGTACTCCGCCGACGACGTCTCCTGGGCACAATCTGAGCAAACCCGCATCTACCGCACCGTCCAGCGCGTGTTCGAACGATACGACCTGATCCTGTCGCCCACCCTCGCGGTGCCGCCGTTCAAGTGGAGCCAACTCTACCAGAACGAAGTCGACGGCAAGCGCATGGCCACCTACTATCAATGGTTCTCGCTGACCTACATGATCTCGCTCACCGGCAACCCCAGCCTGTCGCTGCCAATGGGCCTGGAACCAAGCGGCACACCCTTCGGCATGATGATCACCGGCCCCGCCGCACGCGACCTGTTCACCCTCCGCGCAGCCCTGGGCATCGAACAGGCCGTCGCAAACGACCCCGACCTGCGGCGGCCCGTGCCGGATCTCGCAAAACTGGCAAAGGCGCCGAAGATCACCAACGAATACAACGTGTCCACGCCACCACTGGAAGCGCGGCCCTGGGGCGGGGTGCCAAATTAGGAGAAGGAAAGAACCTTCTTTTTCTGAAGAAAAAGAAGCAAAAAGACTTTATCCGTTTTGGCGCTGGCTACACGGCATGCGCGGCGGCAAATGGATAGAAGTTTTTTGGTTCTTTTTTTCAAAAAAGAACACTTCTTCTGCCTCGTTCACGGACATGAAAAAGGGCGAGGGGTTCCCCCCTCGCCCTTCGCCTTTCCGACGTATCAGCGCCCGATCTGGGGCACACGGGCGCGTCAGCGCCCGATCTGGGGCATCGTGAATTCGGCGCCGGCGCGAATGCTGGCGGGCCAGCGCTGCGTCACCGCCTTGTAGCGCGTGTAGAAGCGCACGCCTTCGGGCCCGTGCATGTGATGATCGCCGAACATCGAGCCTTTCCAGCCGCCGAAACTGTGGAAGGCGGCGGGCACCGGGATCGGCACATTGATGCCGACCATGCCGATCTTGATCTGGCTGGCGAAGGCGCGCGCCGCGCCGCCATCGGCGGTGAACAGCGCGGTGCCGTTGCCGAACTTGTGGGCGTTGATCAACTCCACCGCGCCGCCCAGGTCCTTCGTGCGCACCACGCCGAGCACCGGGCCGAAGATCTCATCCTGGTAGATGCGCATGTCGGAGGTAACGTTGTCGAACAACGAGCCGCCGATGAAAAAGCCGTTCTCATAGCCCTGCAGGCTGAGGCCGCGCCCGTCGACCACCAGCTTGGCGCCTTCCTTCACGCCCTGGTCGACATAGCCGCTCACCTTGTTGCGATGCTCAGCGGTCACCAGGGGGCCCATCTCGGCCTCCTTGTCGGTGCCGGGCCCGACCTTGAGCGCCCGCACCCGCGGGGCGAGCCGCTCGATCAGCTTGTCGCCGACATCGCCCACAGCAACGGCCACCGATACGGCCATGCAACGCTCGCCGGCCGAGCCATAGGCCGAGCCCATCAGCGCATCGACGGCCTGGTCGAGGTCGGCGTCGGGCATGACGACCAGGTGGTTCTTGGCGCCGCCGAGGGCCTGCACGCGCTTCCCGGAGGCGGTGCCTGTCCGATAGACGGTCTCGGCGATCGGCGTGGAGCCGACGAAGCTGATCGCCTGGATGTCGGGGTGACCAAGGATCGACTCCACCGCGTTGCGGCCGCCCTGCACCACGGCGAACACGCCATCGGGCAGCCCGGCTTCGGTGAGAAGTTGGGCCAGCAGCAGCGCGGCCGAAGGGTCCTTCTCCGAAGGCTTGAGGATGAAGCAGTTGCCCGTGGCCAGCGCCACCGGGATCATCCACAGCGGCACCATACACGGGAAGTTGAACGGTGTGATGCCGGCCACCACCCCCAGCGGCTGGCGCATCGACCAGGCGTCGATGCCGGTGGCCACCGCCTCGGTGTATTCGCCCTTCAGCAGGTGCGGAATGCCGCAGGCGAACTCCACCACCTCCACGCCGCGCTGGATTTCGCCCTCGGCATCGCTCAGCACCTTGCCGTGCTCGGCGGTGATGATGGCGGCGAGTTTCTTGGTGTCGCGCTCAAGCACTTGCTTGAAGTTGAACATCACCCGGGCGCGGCGCAGCGGGGGCGTGGCGGCCCAGGCGGGCCATGCGGCGACGGCAGCGGCGACGGCGGCATCCACCTCGGCCTGCCCGCCCATGGCGACGCGGCCGGAAACCTCGCCGGTGGCCGGATTGAACACATCGGCCGTCGCCCCGGAGCCCGGCACGATCCGTCCGCCGAGGTAATGTCCGATCTGTTGCATGAGCCACTTCCTTCCCTTGTGTCGCGGCCGGCAGTTTACCCGGCCACCGTGGGTTTGCGATATACCCCCGCCGTGAGGAATGCCATGCCCCGCCATCCGCCGCACCAACCCCCGCTCCATCAGCGCATCGGTCGCCGCCGCGCCCTGGCCGCCATGGCCGGCGGGCTCGCCCTGCCCTTCGTCGCGCGCCCGGCCCACGCCGCCATCACCTGGACGCTGTTCTGCCACCATCTGGACCAGTCCACCGCCGCCGTGCGCGGGCTGCGCCGCATGTCCGACCAGATCCGCGACCGCACCGCCGGCGGTATGCTGCTCACCGTCCGCACCGCCGGCACCCTGCCGATCGATGCCAACGAGGTGCTGGAGGGCGTGCGCACCGGCCAGGTCGAGATGGGCGACGACCCGGTCTACAACGCCACCATCCTCCCCGCGACGGTACTGCGCCTGCCGCTGCTGGTGACCGCCCCGGAGGAATTCGGCCAGGCCTCGGCGGTGCTGCGACCGTTCCTGGAAGCCAACCTGGCCCAGCGCGGGCTGGTGCTGGTCGGCCATTACCGCTCGGCGATGCAACTGTTCTGGTCGCGCGAAAAGGCCGCGTCCTTCGCCGATATCGCCCGCCAGCGCCTGCGCGTGCTGTCCGTCGAGCAGGGCGAGTTCGTGCGCCACTACCTCGGCCTGCACCTGACCATGGCGAACGCGGAAATGGCGGATGCGCTGGCCGAAGGGCGGGTGGACGGTACGTTCTCAACCGCCTTCCTGGTCGGCCGCCGATGGAAGGCGGCGCTGAAGCACGTCTATCTCGCCGGCCCGAACTACAACGACTCCATCATCGTCGCCGGAAGCGCCGCGCTGGAACGGTTGCCGGCCGACATGCGCGCCGTGGTGCAACAGGCCGCGGTGGATGCCGGCACCTGGATCGCCCGCACGCAGGACAGCGAGGACCAGCAGATCCTGCGCACCCTGGCCGGCGAAGGCCTGAAAGTCACCCCCGCCGATCCGAACGAAATCGAGGCCGGAATACAGAAGCTCGCCCCCTTCTGGGACAACTGGGTGCGCCTGCGCGGCAGCCACGCCGAGAACCTGCTGGCCAGGATACGCCAGACGCTGGACCGCTGACACCGCCGCATCGGCGCGGCCGAGGCTTGCGGCAACCGCAAGCCCTGGCACTGTTGCACCACGCCAGGGCAACAGCCACGCTGGGGTAACGGAAGGAACCTGTTCATGAACCCATCCCGCTTCGCCGGCCGCACGGCCGTGATCACCGGCGGCGCCTCCGGCATCGGCCTGGCCATCGCCCGGCGCTTCGCCGACGAGGGCGGCCGCGTCGTGGCCAACGACATCGACCCCGAACGGGTGGCAGCACTGCAACAAGTGCTGGGCGGGCGCGGCATCGCCATGCAGGGCGACGTCACGCGTGAGGCCGATGTCGAGATGCTGTTCGCCACCGCCACCGAGCATTACGGCCCGATTCACGCCAGCTTCCACGTGGCCGGCGCCAACCGCCAGGGATACATCGCCAAGATGGTCGAGGCGGACTGGGACTTCACCGTCGATTTGTGCCTCAAGGGCGTGATGTTCGCGATGAAGCATGCCGCGCGGGCCATGCTGCAGTCCGGCGGCGGCGCCATGGTGAACATCGCCTCGCTGAACGCCCACGTGCCGATGCACGCCGGCTCCGCCTACGCCGCGGCCAAGGCCGGGGTGGAGATGCTGACCAAGAACGGCGCGCTGGAACTCACCCCCGCCAACATCCGCGTCAACGCCATCCTGCCCGGCCTGGTGCAAACGCCGCTCACGAAGCGCCTTTTCGACAACCCCGACATCCATGCCGCGTTCATCGAGCGCATCCCGCAGGGCCGGGCAGCCCAGCCCGAGGAGATCGCGGCACCCGCCCTGTACCTGGCCAGCGACGACGCCAGCTACATCTCCGGCGCCTCGCTGCTGGTGGACGGAGCCTGGGCGGTCAGCGGCTACCCGGACATGCGGCCCTGGCGAAACTGAGACAGAGACAGAGACAGAGACTGGTGAAAGGTAAGTCACGAAGGGAAGTGCGGGGCTCTGCCCCACACCCCGCCGGGGCCGAGCCCCGGACCTCATTCTTCCAAAAAACCGCTGCGCAGGCCGCCCTGGTCACGCAATTCTACGTCGCCGGCGAACCGCAGAACCAACGTGACTTCCTGTTCAACCGCCTGCGTGATGAGCACCAGCGCGAGGCGGTGCCGCTGCACCTGCAAGCCGCCGACCGGATCGAGCCGGGCGCCCTGCTGGCCGAGCGCGGGATATCGTGCTGGGCTAACCCGCCGCCGCAGCAATGATCCGCTCGCGCGTCAGCGGCATGTCGCGCAGGCGCAGGCCCAGCGCATGGGCCGCGGCATTGCCGATGGCCGCCGCCGTGGGGCCCATGGTGCATTCGCCCATGCCCAGCGGCGGCTCGTCCGGCTCGTCCATCAGCTCGATCTCGATCGGCGGAATCTCGGAAAATCGCAGGATCGGATACTCCGCCCAACTGCGCGACGCGGTCCCGGTGGCATCGATGCGCACCTGTTCCTTCAACGCCATGCTGGCCGCCTGGATGATGCCGCCCTCAAGCTGCGCCCGCACGCCGTCGGGATTGATGGCCAGGCCCGCATCGGCGGTGCACCAGATGCGACGCAGCCGGATCTCGTCGGCGGCCTCCACCTCGGCAACCACGCAGGCATAGCCGCTGCGGTTCTTGTAGCGGCCGAACGCCAGCCCGAGGCCCGTGCCCGTACCAGCCGGCCCGCGCCCCGCCCAGTTCGCCATCGCGGCGGCGCGCTCCACCAGGCGGCGCGCCCGCGGGTCCGACAGCAGGCGCAGGCGGTAGGCGACCGGATCGTGCCCACCGATCGCCGCCAACTCATCGAGGAAGCACTCCAGGGCAAATACATTCACCACCGCGCCCAGCCCGCGCAGCGCGGAGGTGCGGATCGGCGAGGACGTC